>Ga0079995_1067998_pt1 | contig 139839 bp, 133 predicted proteins | sample FaiFalFF_MnMetaG_2_FD_69198 | JGI IMG/M metagenome (GOLD analysis project Ga0079995, IMG submission 69198) | Freshwater microbial communities from Yellowstone National Park, Wyoming, USA - Fairy Falls C (FF_Mn_C) (SPADES assembly) (version 4) | ecosystem: Environmental > Aquatic > Freshwater >... | reverse complement strand
TACGCACCCGTCCGCCACGGTCGGCACGCCAGAGCGTGCTCCCGTCCGACTTGCATGCATTAGGCACGCCGCCAGCGTTCCCCCTGAGCCAGGATCAAACTCTCCATCCCAGATCACTCCAGAACCCGAGATCGTCGTGCCCTGCACGAGACCTCGGTCCGTCGTCAACACCTGGGGCGGGGCGCTTGCACGAACCACACCTCAGTTGTCAAGGTGCTTCGCCTTCCGGCGTTCGAGCCTCTCTCGCTCGACCCATCACTACAGTATAACGATGAGGGGTCGATGCTGTCAAGCCCTCCCGCCGGTTCCCGGGCTGCGCCCGCTCGCGCAGCGTTGTCAGATACTACTCAGCCGAGGCCTCGTTGTCAAGGGGTCAATGCGTCTACGCCGGTACGCCACTCCGCAGCCGCACGCCGTCCGCTCGGGTCAGAACGCCCCGGAACAGGAACGCGGTCTGCCGGTTGGCTGCTTCCAGATCGAAGGGATGGAGCGCCGACGTCGCATCCACTGGAATGATCACGCCATACCAGCGCAGTGCTGCGCTCGCTGCCGTATAGTGCACGCAGATCGAGGCCACGGTCCCACAGATGATGAGCTGTTCGATCTTGCGCAAGCGGAGCTCGTGATCCAGCGGCGTCCCGTAGAACGCATCGTAACGCCGCTTTTGCAGCACGAGTTCTCCTTCCCGTGGCGCCAGTTCATCGATGATTTGCCAGCCCCAGGTCCCCGCCACGCAATGTTCACCCCAGATGGGAAACTCTGGGTCACCTGGATAATGAGTGTCTTGCGTGAAGACAGTGAAAATCCCGTGCTGGCGGGCGAAAGCGAGCAATGCTTGGATCTTGGGTACGGTTGCCGGTGCATCCGGAACGAACAATTTCCCTTCTGGCCGAACGAAATCGTTCTGCATATCGACGACGATCAGCGCCGTAGTGCGGGGGTCGATCTCCACTTCGGGTGCGATCGTGTACTCCGGGACTTCGACTGTTCGCGGCATGGTCTCCCTCCCACTCCGATACGCAGCACCGACCAGTCAACGGAGCTTGGCCTGACGATCTGCACCACTAATGATGCATCGCACCCGGTTCGTGGTTCCAACGTAGGCTCGGGCGGTCACACCACGATCCCGGTTATACTCTCGCCCGAGGCACCCGCACTCGACCTGCTCGCTCGCAGCCTTCGAAAGGAGTAGCCATGCCGTCGGTACCCGAACGCGTCCGATTGGTCGAGGTCGGACCACGCGACGGTCTTCAAAACGAACCCTTTTCTGTTCCAACCGACATAAAAATTGCCTTCATCGATGCGCTCAGTCAGGCCGGCTTTCCGGCCATCGAATGCACGAGTTTCGTTTCCCCTCGCGCGGTGCCCCAGCTGGCCGACGCCGAGGAGGTCATGCGTCGCATCGCACGCCGACCCGGTACACGGTACCTGGCCCTCGTCCCCAACGAGCGGGGGCTCGAGCGCGCGTTGGCTGCCGGCTGTGACGCCCTGGCGCTTTTCGCTGCCGCGACTGACGCCTTTTCCCAGGCCAATATCGGCGTCTCGATCGACGAGTCGCTCCAGCGCTACGCCACCGTGGCCGTCCGCGCCAAGGCCGCTGGGTGTTGGTTGCGCGGCTATGTTTCCGTCGCCTTCCACTGTCCGTACACTGGACCGGTCGAACCCCAGCGCGCCGTCGAAGTGGCCCGCCGCCTCGCCGAGTTGGGATGTGACGAGTTGGCAGTGGCTGACACCATCGGCAAAGCGGTACCGGACGAGGTGGCTCGTCTTCTCGAAGCGTTGCTCCGTTGGTTACCGGCCGAGCGTGTCGCGGTTCACCTCCACGACACGACTGGCCGCGCGCTCGACAATGTGGCAGTCGCGCTCGCCTACGGTGTGCGCACCATCGATGCGGCCGTCGCCGGACTCGGTGGCTGTCCGTTCGCACCAGGGGCTCCGGGGAACCTGGCCACCGAGCGACTGCTCGATTTTTTGGAGGCTCGCGGATACGATCACGGGATCGATCGACGCGCTCTCGAGCGAGCGCGTACCCTGCTTTGGGAGGCTATCCCTGGTCTCGCTCGAACTGACTCGCCGACGGCGCAGCTCGGAAGTCAATGAGCCGCTTCTTTCCGCTGAGTGGGCACGAGAATGGAGGCACGATGTTGACCTATCCACCCGCGGTTCTGCAGCAACTCCGCAACGAATCGATCATCTGGCTGGCCACGGTTCGGCCCGACGGCCAACCGCAAGTCGTGCCCGTTTGGTTCCTCTGGGACGACGGTGCTGTTCTGATCTATTCTCGGCCGCGCAGTCAAAAGGTCCGCAATATTCGGCACAATCCCCGTGTCTCGCTGCACTTCAACAGCGACCCCTGGGCCGAGCACGTGACGCGGTTCGATGGCCGCGCTGAACTCGTGAGCGATGCAGCGCTCGCCAACGAGCGTCCCGCCTATCTGGCGAAGTATCGCGATGGAATCTCCCGCATCGGTATGACTCCAGAAACGTTCGCTCGCGAGTACAGCCTGCTCATCCGGGTCTATCCAGAACATCTCGTGCACTGGTGAGGCGTCAGCGGTGTGCTCACTGCGGTGAAGGGAAGGGATGCCTCCTTGCCTGACTGACTGCTCATTCGGCCTGATGAACCTCGCTCTCTTCAGTGCTGGGCACGATGAACAACGGAACGCGGGTTGCCGTCAGGAGCCGCTCCGTCACGCTGCCGAGCAGCCAGCGTTCCAGTCCCCCCTTTCCGCGTGTCGTGAGAACGACGAGATCAGTCCGCTCGCGTGCGACCGCGGCCACGAGTTGCCGCTTCGGATCGCCGCTCAACTGCAGGAGTTGGACGCGGATCCCCGCCGGAATGCGCTCGCGGATCGCATCCAGGTAGTGCGCCGCCTCTTCCTCGATGGCGGCGAGTCGCTCCTGCGTTGCCGGGGCGATCGGTCGGCCGCGCCACTCCAGGAGAAGCTCGCGATGGGTTTCGGCGACGCGAGCGAGAGTCAGGCGGGCCCCCGCTCGTTCCGCTAGTGCGATCGCATAGGGGAGTGCGCGTTCCGCCCGCGGCGAACCGTCCAACGGAACCAATACGTGCTCGATCCGCTCCAGTGCTGGCCCGCCTGCTCGTACTACCAGGACTGGACAGCTCGCTGTGCGGACGACTCGATCCGTCACGCTGCCGATCACCGCTCGTCCCACTCCACCGCGGCCATGACTGCCCAGGACGAGCACGGGTGCTGGCCACGCGCGAGCTTCCTCGACCAACTCGTCGGCTGGTTTGCCCAATCGAACCACAGCCACCGCGGTGATTCCCCGCTCGCGCAGGATCGACAACTGCGCTGCAAAGAGTTCTTCCGGCGGGATCTCCAGGCGCGGTTCGTCTTCCGAGAGCCAGATCACCTCGCCGTGCCGCGGGTCATAGAAAGGGCGCATCGTTTCCAGCACTCGTACCAGCACGACGGGGACCGAGAAGAGGCGGGCCAAAAGCGCAGCAGCTGGCAGGGTCGTCTCGGCAGCTGGTGACCCATCGTGCGCGACGAGTATCGTTTCGATCATCAGTCCTCCTCGGTCGACTCCGCGGGAAGGATACGTACAGATTCCTCTCCTGCCTACGCCTCTTCACGGATCCGGCGGATGGCGGTATGCTGCGCTCGTCGGCTGATTGCAGGGAAGGAGGGGCAGCATGATCCGGACTCACCGCCTCAGCGTTGACCCATTGCGCCCGCTGGCGGAACAACCGGGCAAAGGGCACAACCGATGGCACGAAGCGATTCCTCCGGCACTCGAGGTGGAGCCGGGAGAACCGGTGGCGCTGGAAACCTGGGATGCCTTCGATGCCCAGCTGACGCCCCAATCGACGATTCATGACGTCGCCGAGGCCGATCTCAGTCGGGTTCATCCGCTGACTGGCCCGGTCTTCGTCAAAGGCGCGCAACCGGGTGACCTCCTCGAGGTGAAGCTTCAGGCTATCGAGCCGGACCCCTGGCAGCACTGGGGATATACCGTTCAGGTCCCCGGCTTCGGCTTTCTCCGCGATCAGTTCCCGCAGCCGTACATCGTCCACTGGCATCTCTACGAGACGTACGCGGAATCACCGCAACTCCCTGGGGTGCGCATCCCGCGTTGCCCCCATCCGGGTACCATCGGCGTGGCTCTCTCGCGCGAACTGCGCGAGGCAGTCGCGCGCCGCGAAGCGGAGTTGGCAGCGCGCGGTGGGTTCGCGCTACTGCCGGATCCCACTGGGGCGGTTCCAGCCAGCGAGCCGATCGCATCCGAAGGACTGCGCACGATTCCACCGCGGGAGAATGCCGGTAATCTCGACATCAAGCAGCTGACGCCCGGCGCGAGCATCTTCATCCCCGTATGGGTGGAGGGGGCGCTCTTTTCCGTCGGCGATGTCCATTTCGCTCAGGGGGATGGCGAAGTTTGCGGTACGGCGATCGAGATGCGCTCGGTCGTGCATGTCGAATTCCGCGTGCACAAGGGGGAGGCGCGGCGGCGCGGTATCCGTACGGTCCAGTTCTTGCGCGATGGGTACTTCACCGCGCCGGAAATGGCGGCACCACGCCGATTTTACGCCACGACCGGCATCTGCGTGCGGAACGGTCGCAACGAATCGGAAGACCTCACGCTGGCGGCGCGCGATGCGCTCTTCCGCATGATCGAATACCTGCAGCGGCGCGGCTTCACGGCCCAGCAGGCCTATGCGCTCTGCAGTGTCGCCGTCGATCTTCGCGTCAGCGAGACGGTCGACGTCCCCAACGTCATGGTGAGCGCCATTCTGCCGCTGGATATCTTCGTGGGATGAGCGGGAGGCCACGAGATCGCGCTGCCGGGAAGAAAGCGGAAGGGCCGGAGGAGAAGCCCGACCCTTCCGCTCTCCGAGCCTGTCGTGCTGGAATCACTGCACGAGCTGAGCACGCACGACGATCTCCTCGACGCCACCCAGGGCCCGCCCCACTGGGCAGGTCCGCTTGGCCTGCTCGGCGAACTCCTTGAACTGCTCCTCGTCGATACCGGGAACCTTGCCCTCGGTTTCCAGTTCGATGCGATCGATAGCGAATCCGCCGTCCACTTGCTGGATGCGGACACGAGCGGTCGTCGTGATCCGCTCCGGTTGAAATCCGGCTCGGCCGAGGACGGCGGCGAGTGCCATACTGTAACAACCAGCGTAGGCGGCTCCGATCAGCTCCTCCGGATTCGTCCCCGGTTCCTCTCCAAAGCGAGTTCCTGCAGTGAAACGGACCGAGAAGGCTCCGCTACCCGCTGCGGTCGTGCCCGAACCACTCTGCAGCGTGCCTTCCCACGTCGCTGTGGCTGTCCGGACCGGCATCCTGGTCCCCCTTTCACTTGGCAGAATAAACGAACTCGAAAGGATTCTAAGTCCTCAGCGTCCCAGCAGCAAGCTCAGCGGAAAAGGTCGCGCTCGGCTGGCATCAGAAGCTCGCGAGCGCTTCCCTCCCCAGGTTCGTACCGGAAACCCCGCACGATGACTGCCGGACACCCTTCGGTCTTTCCCATGACCAGCTCAGCTGCCGCGGCCAGTTCATCGGCGATCGCGATCACCGTGACCCGGAGTTCGTTGCCGAAGGGGTCGCGTTGTCCTCGATAGTCGCGCAGGGGTCGCATGCCTGCCACCCCGACCGCGACGTTCACGATCCCGTTGCGCCAGGCCCGACCGAAGGTATCGGATACGATCACCGCCGGGGTCCAGCCGACTCGTTCCCCGAGTTCCTTTCGGATCTGAGCGGCCGAGCGATCCGGATCGAGCGGGAGCAGTGCAGCATAGCCGGCAGGAACATTGGAGAGATCGACCCCAGCATTGGCGCAGACGAACCCGTGGTGGGTCTCGGCGATGATCAAGCCACGATCCATCCGGACGATCCGTGCGCTTTCGCGAAGCACCAGCTCGATCTGGCGCGGATCGCGCCCCCAACGTTGCCCATAGGCGATCGCGAACGGCGAGGGCTCGATCCCGGCCAGTGCCACTACCCGCCCCTCGGCTTTGGACACGAGTTTCTGGGTGACCACCAAGACATCTCCCTCTTCGCCAGTGAGGCCACAGGCTGCCATGCCGGTGAGGACGAGCTCAGCGACCGAGTCGCCCGGACGGGCTTCCGGAATCCTCCGGATCGGGATGAGGCGCACCTCGTCGGTCATCGTTCAGGCTCCCGCAAAGCCATGCGCGAGCACCCGCTCGATCCGCAACAAGAGCGTCACCCGTCGTTGTGCCCGGAACTGTGGGATCCAGGAACGAGCTTCCTCCTCCCCCACATAGCGGACCGCCAGGCGCGCGATATCGGCCTGTGCCCGTTCTTGGTCCTCGATCAACTCGACTCGCCCAATCACTGTCACGTAGCGATAGCCATCGGCGATGCAGAGCGAGGCACGAGGGTCGCGCCGGAGATCGTCCAGCTTGGCGCGACCGACGGCGGTATTCATCAGAATCGTTTCCTGATCCAGCACGTCATACCACATGACCGATTGGCGCGGGAGACCGTCTGGCGCGATCGTCGCCAGCACAGCGAAGCGCGGTGCGAGCAGGAAGTCTCGGAGGTACTCTGGAATCACGGCCACTGATCGTTCCTCCCTCACCCGTCGATCGACCGACCCCGAGCATGATACGCGAGCGCGTTGGTTCGGTAAGCCTATCCGTCTCCTCGGCATCGGTCACCTTGCTGAGCGGTCGGTCGACTTGCCATGCTTACCGAGTGAGGTGCCGGCTATGGAAGCACGGCTGACTCCAAAGACAGTCGCTCTGGATGGACTCCTGCTCTTCGTCCTGGAGGCAGGTGAAAACCGCCTCCCCTTGCTCATTCTGCATGGCTTTGCCTCGAGCGCACTCGCCTGGACCGAGGTCATCCGAGCGCTCGCACCACAACGCCGTGTGCTGGCCTACGATCGACCTGGCTTCGGACTGACCGCCGTGACCAGCGACACGTGGCATGGGCTGGACCCATACGCGCCCGCTGCGCAGGTCCCGATCGCCCGCGCGCTCGTGCAGCACCTCGGTGTCGGGCGGTTCGCGGTGCTCGGCCACTCGATGGGTGGCCGGCTCGCGTACGAGCTCGCCAGGGCACTTCCCGATCAGGTCGTCGCCGCGATCCTGGTGACACCGGCCTGGGAGCGACCGAGCGCTCCGCGATTGGCTCGTTTCGCCCGTCAACCGCTGGTGGGTACGCTCGTGCGGAGCGTGCTCCGTTCGAGTAGCCCGCTGGCACTCCACGTCGCCCAACGCCGAGTCTGGGCGAGTCCACCACCGAAAGGCCGCGAGGAACTGGCGTCGGTTGCCGTCAGCCTCGCGGGATGGGACGAGCGGCTCTGGCGGGTGACGCTCGCGACGCTGGCCGAATCGTCCGCCAGGCGGCCGGAACAGGCTCCGACGGTACCGACGCTCGTCGTGCTCGGTGAGCACGATCGGATCGTCTCCAACGAGCGGACGCTCCAGCTCGTCGCCGACTGGCAGGCGGCTGGAGCGATCGTCCGGGTGGAGCGCTGCGCGCGGAGCGGCCACTTGCCGCATGTCGAAGAGTTCGCTCGGTTCGTTCAGCTCGTGGAGGAGTTCCTCCAGGAGGTCGAACATGCCGAGACTCCAGCCAGGTGATCGGCTGCCGGAATGGCAGGCCGTTACGCTCTCTGGCGAGCCGGTCGGCAGTGGGACGCTGCGTGGTCGTCCAGCGGTCATCGTCCTCCTGCGCGGCTTGCGTTGACCCTATTGCCGACGGCACCTGGCGCAGTTGCGCCAGCACTATGACGAATTCCGCAAGCGGGGTAGCGCGATCGTCGCGATCGCGCCCGATGGACCGCGCTCGCTTGCCCGCTTCTGGGAGCAGGAAGGGATGCCGTTTCCGGCGGTGGCCGACCCGGAGCACCGGATCGCCGAACTTCTCGGTCAGGAAGTACAGCTCCTCAAGCTGGGACGCATGCCAGCAGTCCTGGTCGTCGATCCGGATGGCATCGTGCGAGCCGCCTGGTACGGCGAGTCGATGCGGGATATTCCCAGCACAGAGGAAGTCTTGGCCGTGCTCGACAGCCTCGGTGCGTCCGTCTGAGGCCACCCTGAGAAGGATGAGAAGAACGGTCGCCGACCCTCTGCTCGTTCAGGCGAGATGCGCTGGCTGATCGAGGTCTTGCACGAGCTCCGGACGCCGCCGCATGACCGAACGAGCGTGAACCATTTCTCGCCCGGGTGACGACGCACGATCGTGCTCGCCCGCCACTCGGGTCCAGACGACTTCCCCGGATCCGTCTACGAGTTCGCGACCGGTACCGATCACCACTGCTCGGGAGGACACTCCGTCGGTTCGTGCACCGGTCGGTCAAGACGGTGCGGGAATACCCTCGAGCAACTGACGCAGTGCGCGCAGCGCGGTCAGGAAGGCGGTCCGGCCGGTGAAGCCCCCGTGCGATCCAGCGATCAGGAGGTGCGGCTCCAGGGAGAGGTAGCCGCGGTAACCGCGAGTGGCGAGTGCAGCGAGCGTTTCGGCGATTTCGCCATCGCCCGCACCGGCGACCGTCACTTCTCCGGAACCGAGGACTGCATCTTTGACATGGACATGAGCGATGAACGGTGCGAGCATGGCAAATCCCGTGGAGAAGGGCTGCACGCCACATCGAACGAAATTCGCTGGATCCCACACTGCCCTGAACCACGGCGAACCGATCGAATTCAAGAGATCGAAGCAGCGGTGCGGAATGTCACCATAGATCTCCTTCTCATTTTCGTGCAGCAAGGTAATGCCTGATTCCGCGGCACGATGGACCCATTGTTCGATACGCCGCAGCACTTCATCCCGGTATCGCTCAGGAGACTCACCTGGTGGCAAGTAGAAGGAGAAAACGCGAACTCCCCAGCTGCCGAGACGACGGGCGATGGCGAGAGCTCGGTCGAGGCGCGCCGATTCGAAGGCAGCTGGCTCGATGATGAGACTTTTGCCGACTGGGGAAGCGATCACTGCTACAGACATCGCGCGTCGGGCGACCTCCTGAGCGAGCGCTGCCAATTCCTCGTCAGTCAAATCGAGCACATTTTTCCCCCACGCGCTACGCAACTCCACTGTGTCTATCCCTGCCGCGTGCATCGTGTCGAGGGCAGGAGCCGGATCGGGGTGGATTTCGTCGGCGAATGCTGCCAGGTTCCAGTGCATGACGCGAAACCAACCCGCAACTGCATCCCATCTCAGCGCACACGCCACCGCGACGCTCACCAGTGTCGGCGCTCGCGAGGCTCACTGAACTTTCTGCGGCGCTCGGTGCGCCGGCGAGCGAGCCGCTGCCCCTCGACTGTATAGGACTCTACGAGCGCAGCGGCGAAGTTCCGTGTCGCCGCCCTCTCCTTCCTACCGCCCAGCGAAGAGCCGCTCGTCTGCGGCGTCCTTTCCGAGTCAACAGCCACCGAGGTGCCGACCGTCGGTGGCTCGCGTTTGCGATGCACGTCAGCCTGCTGCTGCCCGCCCACCGTCGTGCGGGGCTTGGGACGACCGCTGCGAGTGAGCTGTTCGTCGATCGACCCGCTAGCTCGATCTCCGGCACGCCCCGTGCACCTTTAATGGTGAATCCAGTATCGATCCAAGGACGGTGAGCACGAATCTTGGTCACTCACCGATCGGTGTCACGGCCGATTACGACGGCCATGTCACCACCGCCATGGCACGGCCGGCACTGGAGCGGCTGAACGCGCTGCTCGGGCACTGATTCCCGTAAAGATTCCCGTAGAATCCCGAGACGACCGGTCACCTGCGACCGGCCGTTTTTTCGGTTCCGCGTCCTGGTGCGGTTTTTTGTGGTAGGCCGGGTGGGACTCGAACCCACAGCCCGCGGATTAAAAGTCCGCTGCTCTGCCAGTTGAGCTACCAGCCCGCATCGACCCGGCGCTGATCCTGCACCGAGCCAGTTTCAATTGTACGCTATGCGAGGGCGTGCGTGCAGCTTGGCCGGCCATGGTAAGGCCGCCTGGCGCAGCGACTGCTCGCTCGCCATCCCGTGATCTCCAGCGTTGGAGGTTGAGACGATGACGCTCAGCGAAGCCGATGCTCGCAACCTCGCGCTCCGCGCGCTCGATCGGTTGGGCGGTCCCCAGGCTGTCTATCGCTCGCCACGACATCCCTTCTCACCGACTGGGATGCGTGTCTTCACGCTCGACGATGTCGAGATCCGCATCCGCTACGGCGAAATCAGCTCACCCGCCGTCATCGAGTTGGCCGGATACGTCTTCGAAATCCGCGAGGACGAGCTGATCCTCCTCTTCCGTCCGCCGTCACCATGAGCACGCCAGAACGTCGCCTCGGCATCCCCCTGCGACTGGCTCTCGGCGCTGCGCTGGCTGCGGTCATCGCGAGCCTCGCCGTGCGCCAGCGTGCCCTCGACCGCGGTGGGGCGCTCGCGGCGGTGCTCGTCGGCACGCTCACGTTCGCGGCGGGTGGCCTGGCGTGGTCACGAGTGATGATCGGTTTCTTCGTGACCGGCAGTCTTCTCAGCCGTATCGGCCGGCAGCGCAAGCGTGCTGCTGCGACCCAGGGGCAGCGCGGCCAGCGCGATGCGCGGCAAGTGCTCGCCAACGGCGGCCTGGCTGCCCTCTTCGCGGCGCTTCACTTGATGAGCAAGCAGCGCAGTGACTGGTCGCTCCCGTTTCTTGGGGCGATCGCCAGCGCTGCCGCTGATACCTGGGCGACCGAGATCGGGATGCTGAGCGCCCATCCGCCGCGGTCGCTCCGGACTGGCCGCCCGGTTCCACCCGGTACGTCGGGCGCGGTCTCGCTGCTCGGCTTGCTCGGTATGGTCGCTGGGGCGAGCTTCGTTGCGCTGCTGGCACCGCGCGGTACACCGCGCCTGCCCATCGCCGTCGCTGGCTGCCTCGGTGCACTGGCCGATAGCCTCCTCGGGGCGACCCTCCAGGCTCGCTATTCCTGTTCGATCTGCCACCGATCGCTGGAACAGCCGGCACATCCCCCCTGCCCCGGTCCCGCGCAGCGTGTGAGCGGCTTCCCAGGCCTGACCAACGATGCCGTCAATGCGCTCGCGACGCTGGTAGGGGCTGCGCTGGCGAGTCGCCTGGGTCACTGGACCAGGCGGATGAGCGCCTCCCGCGACTCGTAACGCTGACCGAGGAAGATCGGCGTATCCAGCTGCGTGTACTTCCGAACCTCGGCCGCCCGCAAGCGCTGGACCATGGTGATCAAGGTTCCGACATCGTCGTCCTCGAGCGCGACGATGAACTCCTGATCCTGGACACCGAACGAGTTGACCGTGTTGGTCAGCACGGTCGGAAACTCGTCGCCGAGCCGCCCATGCTCGGCCATCAAGCGCCGCCGCTCCTCGAAGGGCAAGAGATACCATTCGGGCGTCTTGACGAAGGGATAGACGCTCAAATAGCGCTTGGGAGGCTCGCCGCGCAGGAAGGCTGGCCCGTGCGTCGGGTCGTATTGTGAGCTTCCGGCCATGCCGAAGTAGGCGTAGCGGACCGGCAAGGCCCGGCCGAGTGCGGTGCGCCGCAGCGCCAAGGCGAGGTCCTGGAAATGTGCCGGATCGTGCCCGAGCAACCAGAATATGAGATCCACGTCAGGACGGAAACCGGTCGCCAAGTAGGCGCCGCGGAGCGCTGTCCCCTCGCTCCGCTCCAAGAGTTGGACGAATTCCTCCACCGCCGGCTCGACTGGACGCGGTACCCGGTCCTGATCCAGCGCGCACAGCCAGAACACGGTGTAACGCGGTAGAGCGTTCATGTCGTCGCGCGTCCTTTCCGATCGACCATCCTTCTCCTTCTCCTCGTTGCGATTCTGCCAAATCTCCCGAAATTGTTCGAGTCGGGCAAAGCTTGACACGTCCCGAACCTGCCCGACTCACTGTGGCGGGGGCCCGCGCACGATGAGGACTGGAAGGACCGGTCCGTTCGACTACACACAGGAGAGATTCACCTCGACACTCGCGACTGCGCGGTCGAACGTTTCGACCGACGGTCCCGGGAGACCAGCCGGCCGCACAACGGCGAGTCGGGACGGAGGGCGCGACTGTTCGGCTGGATACGCTGCGCAGGCTCGCCGCGCTGGCCGGTCGTCGACCGCTACTGCGTCGTCAAGGCTGCGGTGTCGGCGGGCTGAGTGGCCCGTCTGCCGCGGGACCGACGACCGTGACCTGCAGACGTGTTGGATCGAGGTAGCGGACAGCCACTGCACGGACCATAGCCTCGTCGATCGCTGCCAAGCGCTCAGGGAGTCGCTCGAGGTAATCCAGACCGAGTTCGTAAAAGAGCGAGTCCGCCAGTGCTCCCGCCAGACCAGCCGCGGTGGAGAGCCCGAGCACGACTGTCCCAGCGAGCGCGGTTTTGGCGTCGGCCAGTTCCTGCGGAGTCGGACCTTCGCGACGGAACTGCTCGACCTCTTCCACAATCTGCCCGATCACCCGCTCGACGTGCACGGGTGCCACTCCCGCGTACGCGGTCCAGAAACCCGTCCCCAGCCCCGTTTCCAACGCACTCGCCGCATAATAGGCCAGCCCGGACCGTTCACGGACCCGTGCACCGATGCGCCCCATGAGACCCAGCCGTCCCAGTACGACGTTGGCGAGGCGTAATGCCTCGTAGTCCGGGTGTCGGCGTGGTATGGTCAGGATTCCCAGTGCGAGATCGGCCTGTTGCTTTCCGGGCAGTGTCTCCGTCCGGCGTGCGCCGCGGTCAGCGGGGACGACGTCCGGAATCTCGAGCGGCGGAGCGATTCCCTGCCAAGAGGCCAATGCTCGCCCCAGCCACTCGCTGACGATCTCGGGTTCCAGACCACCGGCCACCGTGATGACTGCTCCCGCGGGTCGATAGTAGGTCTCGTGGAACGCTCGCACTGCCTCGACGGTGAGCGACTCCAAACTCTCCTCGGTACCGAGAATGCGATGATGATACGGGTGGCCGGCTGGATAGAGCAGTGCCCGCAACAAGGCATCGGCCTGGGCACGCGTGCTTTGCTGCGCCTGGCGCAGGGCAGTGAGCGCTTGCTGCCGTACCCGGTCCAGCTGCTCGGGCAGGAAGGCGGGAGACACGATGACCTCGACCAAGAGCGGTAGCGCCTGCTCCAGAACTTCCACGAGGCAGGTCAGGCCGATATCCACGCTATCGCGACCGACGTTCACGCTGACAGTCGCTCCCAGCCGGTCCAACTCCTCGTTGAGTGCGGCTTCGTCGCGAGCCAGTGTTCCACGCATGAGCAGCTGGCCTGTGACCGAAGCGATGCCAGGCAATGTTCCGTCCCGCGCCGCACCAGCTGGGATGCGAATGTTCACCACTGCGAGCCGGCTCGCGGGAATCGCCTGACCGGCGAACTGCGCCCCGTTCGCCAACCGGCCGGTCACTGGCACGAGATGAACCCGCGGCAAAAGGACCGGTTCCGATGGTGACGATGCACCACCGGTGAACCAATAGCGGGGCGCCGGCGTCTCGAGCGGTTCACCGGTTACCCCGACGCGCTCCTCGTCGCTCGCTACCGGTTCTAACCAGCCGACCGTCCGTCGTTCCGGTCGGAGATACGTGTTCGCGACCCGCACCACGTCGTCCGGCTCCACTGCCTGGAGCTCGGCCAACAGGCGTTCCGGTGATCGATCCGGCGCGACAACGGCGAGCGAGCCGAGCAGAGCTGCGCGGCTCTGCGCACTTTCGTTCGCGGCGGCGAATTGCATCGCTAGCTGCCGCTTCGCACGCGCCAGCTCGTCCTGGCCGACGGCATCCTCGCGGAGACGCGCGATCGTTTCCTCGATGATCGTCTCCACGCGAGCTGGTTCAGCGAGTGGCGTGAGCGTCGCGGATACCGTGAAGACGAACGGGTCGAGGGTGAGCGACATGCTCGAGGCTGCTGCAGTGCAAAGTCCGGGAGCGACCAGTGCACGGTAGAGGCGCGCGCTGCGGCCCATTCCGCCGCCACCGAAGGCGACCGGTTTTCCCCCGGAGAGAATCGCGTCGAGAACGAGCAGTGCGGGAATATCCGGGTGGGTCGCTGCGGGCACGCGCCAGGCCATGAGCAGCTGGGCAGTCGGGGCTGGTCGCCGGACAGTCACGCGTCGTTCTCCCCATTGGTCCGGCTCTCGCGCGCGCACTGGCGGGGGTACTGTACCGGCAGGAAGCCCCGCAAAGCGTCGTTCCACCGCGACCAGGGCGGTGTCTGGATCGATATCCCCCACGATCACCAGAATGGCGTTGTTCGGTTGGTAATAGGTGCGGTAGTGCTGGTACAAGTCGTCGCGCGTGATGGTCTGCAGGTCCTCTCGATAGCCGATCACCGGATGCCCATACGGATGGGCCCGAAAGGAAGCCGCCAGGACTTCTTCGCGGAGGTACGTGCTGGGCTGGTTCTCGCTGCCGGCGCGCTCGGCGAGGATGACGGTACGCTCCCGCTCCACTTCCCCGGGGTCGAACGTGGCCGCTACCATGCGATCGGCCTCGATGTCCAGCGCGAGTTGCCAGCCGGGCGTGGGCAGCGTCTCGAAATAAGCGGTGTAGTCCAGCCAGGTGAAACCGTTGAGGGTGCCACCCCAGCGATTGACCTGACGGAAGATCGTACCGGGCGGGAAACGCGGTGTTCCCTTGAAGAGCATGTGCTCGACCCAGTGGGAAATCCCCGTGAGACCTGGTTGTTCGTTCCGACTTCCTACCCGGTACCAAATCCAGCAGGAGACGACCGGTGCATGCCGGAGTGGCTGTAGGAGAACCTCGAGGCCATTCGCCAAGCGTGTCGCGATGAATGCGCCATCATCGTGCATCGAGCCCCTCCTCACGACGCTGCGCCGGGCACGCAGCCGGTCGACCGCAGTACTCTCATGCCTCCCCGCGGAGCAGCCGGCGCAGCACGAACGTGAGGATACCGCCGTGCCGGTAGTACTCGATCTCCATGTCGGTGTCGAGCCGGGCGATCGCCTGGAACTCGATGACCCGCCCGTCCTCGCGCTCCGCGCGTACCGTCACCAACTCGCGTGGCACCAGGCCATCGCTGATTCCAGCGATGGTGTAGCGCTCGCTGCCGTCCAGTCCGAGCGATTCGGCGTTCTGGCCAGGCAGGAACTGGAGCGGTAGGACACCCATACCGACGAGGTTGCTGCGGTGGATCCGCTCGAAACTCTCGGCGAGGACGGCTCGCACCCCGAGCAGCATCGGGCCCTTGGCTGCCCAGTCGCGCGAACTCCCGCTACCGTACTCTTTCCCGGCGATCACGATGAGCGGAACGCCCGCCATCTGGTAGCGCAGAGCAGCTTCGTAGATCGTCACCAGCTCACCGCTCGGGAAATGCGTCGTCCAGCCACCTTCCCGCCCCTGAGCGAGCCGATTGCGCAAGCGGATATTGGCGAAGGTGCCACGCACCATCACCTCGTGGTTACCCCGCCGCGCGCCGTAGCTGTTGAAGTCCTTGGGCTGAACTCCTCGCGCGATCAGATACTGCCCGGCCGGGCTGTTCACGGGGATCGAGCCCGCTGGGGAGATATGGTCGGTCGTGACCGAATCACCCAACCAGGCCAGAACGCGCGCCCGCTCGATGTCACGGAGCGGAGGCGGCTCGAGCGCGAGATCCTTGAAGAACGGCGGCTCTTGGATGTAGGTCGAGTCGGGATCCCACTGATAGAGGTCACCGGTCGGGACTGGTAACGAGCGCCAGTGCTCGTCCCCAGTGAAGACTTCGCGGTAGCGTTCGATGAACAGTTCTGGGCCGATCGCCTTCTCCATCGCCTCGCGGATCTCCTCCGGCGTCGGCCAGATCTCGCGCAGATAAACCGGCTCGCCATTCGGGTCATACCCGATCGGCTCGCTCGTCAAGTCGATGTCCACTCGGCCGGCGATCGCAAAAGCGACGACCAGCGGCGGGGAAGCAAGGTAGGCGGCGCGCACTTGCGGATGGATCCGCCCCTCGAAGTTGCGGTTGCCGCTCAAAACGGCTGCCACGACGAGTTCGTGCTCTTGCACAGCTTTGGCGATCGGCTCGGGGAGGGGTCCACTGTTGCCGATGCACGTCGTGCACCCGTACCCCACCAGATGGAAGCGCAGCGCCTCCAGATAGGGCATCAGTCCGGCACGCTCGAGATACGCCGTCACGACGCCCGAGCCAGGCGCCAGGCTCGTCTTAACAGCAGGATGAGTATCCAGCCCCCGTTCGACCGCCTTTTTGGCCAATATGCCAGCGCCGAGCATCACCTCGGGATTGGAGGTATTGGTGCAGCTCGTGATCGCGGCGATGACCACCGAGCCGTGTGTCAGTTCGACATGCCGGCCATCCAAGTGCACATCGACCACTTTGCGGCGCTGTCCGACCGGCACCACTGGCTCGCTCGGCTCTTGCGCCTCGTTCACTGAGCCGCCTTCCCAATCGAAGCGTTCCTGCTCGGCCTGTGGTGATGGGAATTGCTCTGGGAATGCGGCTCGGAGCGACGCGGGGAGCTCGGACAGCCGCACCCGGTCCTGTGGTCGTCGCGGTCCCGCCAAGCTCGGCTCCAGGGTCGAGAGATCGAGTTCGACGACCTGGTCGAACAGCGGATCCGGACTCTCCGGCGTGCGGAAGAGCCCCTGCTCCTTCGCGTAGGCTTCCACCAGTCGGACGTGTCCCTCGCTCCGTCCGGTGAGTCGCAGATACCCGAGCGTCTCGTCGTCGATCGGGAACATCACGGCCGTCGCGCCCATCTCGGGTGCCATGTTGGAAATCGTCGCCCGATCGGGCAAGCTGAGATGGCGGAGACCAGGACCGAAGACCTCGACGAACTTCCCGACCACGCCAACCTGCCGCAAGAGTTGGGTGATCGTGAGAACGAGATCGGTCGCGGTCACGCCTCCTGGCGGCTCGTTGATCAGCCGCAGGCCGACGACTTCCGGCAGAAGCAGATAGATCGGCTGGCCGAGCAGGACGGCCTCCGCCTCGATGCCACCGACTCCCCAACCCAGAACACCTAGCGCGTTGATCATCGTGGTGTGAGAATCGGTGCCCACCAGTGTGTCCGGGAAAGCAACAGCTTCTCCATCGCTCTGCCGTACCGCTACGACCGACGCGAGATATTCCAAATTGACCTGATGCACGATCCCGGTACCAGGGGGCACGACGCGGAAATTGCGGAACGCTTGTTGCGCCCAGCGCAGGAGCGCATACCGCTCGCGGTTCCGTTCGTATTCCTTCTCGACATTGCGCTGGAAGGCAACGGTCGTGCCAAAGACGTCTACTTGAACCGAATGATCGATGACCAGATCGACCGGAACCAGCGGGTTGATGCGCGAGGGATCACCGCCAAGGCGTGCGACTGCTGTGCGCATCGCTGCCAGGTCGACGACGGCCGGTACGCCCGTGAAGTCCTGCAAGAGGACGCGCGTGGGCAAGAACGGAAACTCCTTTGCAGGCTTCGTGCCCGGTCGCCAGGCCGCGACCAGCCGAACATCGTCCTCGGTAAAAGGCTCCGCTCCCGCGTAGCGGAGGACATTCTCCAGCAGAACCTTGACGGTGTACGGCAGCTGATCCAAGTCGATCGCCAACTGGTCTGCGATCGTGGCGAGGCGGAAATACCTGACCCGACCCTCAGGCGTATCCAGCGTCGCGCGTGCGCCGAACGGATCGATCCCCTGCGTAACCATCGCCTGCTCTCCTCGCTCCCATCCGCGCCCTCGTTTGGCGCGTCTGATTCCGCTTCCTTAACTGTACTGCGCAGCGGTCACCTGCCCAAAGGGAATGTCTGAGTCGTCAGCGGGCCCGCATATCCAGATTTTCCTGACAGACGGAACATGCCCCTCGCGTTATACTGACTTTCGCAGCACGGGACACCGGCGGCCCACTGCCGAAGCGAGTGGAACGTGTTGCGAACATGGCCGACTCGGTAATCCTCGCGAGTCGGTGACTGAATACCCTCTCTGCACCTCCAGTTTCCCCCTCTCTACCCCTCTCTTCGGGGCGGTGGACTCCAGACCGCCCCGACCTCTTGCCTGCGCTCGCCGAGACGACGGCACGGCGAGGCCTGCCAGCTCCTCGCTCGCCGCTGAGCCGTTCTGGGAACTCGATCTATCGCGTTGTGCTCAGGTAGGCCTCTGGATCCGCCTCGAACAGGCGGCGACAGGCTGGGCAGCAGAAGAAGTACCGCTGTCCTCGGTAGTCGACGACATGCCGAGCGCTCTCCGTGTTCACCGTCATCCCACAGACCGGATCGATCGCCTCGCGGGTGGGAAGCGCGGTGCGTGCGCCAGCTTCTTCTGGACGCCAGGTGTTCCGCCAAACCGACTTGGCGGCGATGAGTTCAGCTAGAATGCTGACCGCGATTTCCTCCGGGCTCGTGGCCTGGATGTCGAGTCCGGCCGGCGCTTTGACCCGCTCCAGCAAGGTTTCCGGCAGCGATCGTGCCAATGTCTCGCGGATCGCTCGGAATCGCTTCCGACTGGCTACCAGTTCGACGAAGGTGACACCGGCACGCAGCGCGGCTTCGATCGCGTCCTCGTCGTACGCACCGAGGCTGGCGACGACAGCGACGGTCGGCCGCCTTCGCGGTCGATCGCCCGGATCCAGGCTATCTAGCCATTCATCGACCTCAGCCGGCGCTCCGCTCGCCCCAGGGCGCAGGGCGACCACCCAGTAGCCCATCGCCTTGCCCAAGCGGAGAAGCGCGTCAGCGACCGGACTCTCGCCGTAGATTAAGAGTTGCGGTGCCGGGAGAAACGGTTCCAAGAAAATCTCGAGTGCTCCTTCGCTGTGACACGTCATGGGAGCGACAATGACGCCTGGCCGGGGCGGTTGGTCGGGAGAGCCAACAGGATCGATCCGCAGGATCCGCGCTCGTCCATCGTGCAAGGCAGCCATCGCCTCTCGCATGACGGCGGGCTGAGCACAACTCCCACCGACCCAGCCGAAGAGTGCGCCGTCTGCGGTCACGATACCTTTCGCTCCCGGCTTCGCTGAGGTCGGACTCTGGGTCCAGATCACCGTTGCGAGAACGAAAGGTACCCCGCGCTGGCGGAGATCAGCCGCCAGCGCGAAGAGGTCACGTGACAGTGTTGCTTCGGCATGACTTGCCTGCGTCATCTCGCTCGCTCGTCGCTCGTCGGACATCGAGAAAGGGCGCAGCGATCCAGCCCCCGCGACGGACCGGATCGCTGCGCTGCGCTCACTCCGCCACACCCTTCTCTTGGAGAATCCGGTACAGCTTGGCTGGCGTGATCGGGATGTCGATATGGCGCACCCCGAGATGGCTCAGTGCATCGACCACGGCGTTGACGATCGCTGGTGGTGCGCCGATCGTCGGGCTCTCACCGACGCCCTTGGCACCGAGCGGATGATGGGGGGAGGGCGTGACCGTCTTGGCCGTCTTCCAGTGGGGTGTTTCGACTGCCGTGGGAAGGAGATAGTCCATGAAGGTACCGGTGAGCATGGTTCCGTTCTCGTCGTAGACGATCTCCTCGAAGAGCGCCGGTGCCATACCCATCGTCAGCCCACCATGAATCTGGCCCTCGACGATCATCGGGTTGATGATCGTGCCACAGTCATCGACCGCCAGGAACTCTCGGATCTTGACCTGGCCCGTACCGCGGTCGATGTCCACGACGCAGACGTAAGCACCGAAGGGGAACGTCAGATTGGGCGGATCGTAGTAGCATTCCGCTTCCAGTCCTGGTTCGAGCCCGAGCGGGAAATTCGTGTAGGCCGCAAACGCGATCTCTTGCATCGTCTTGTACCGATCAGGAGCTCCCTTCACCCGGAAGGCGTAATCCTTCCATTCCAGATCATCCGGGCTCACCTCCAGAAGGTGCGCCGCGATCAGCCGCGCCTTTTCCCGGATCTTGCGGGCAGCGACCGCGGTGGCTGCACCGGCTGTCGGCGTGCTACGGCTCGCGTATGTGCCGAGCCCATACGGTGCCGTGTCCGTGTCTCCATGTTCAACGGTGATGTATTCGACCGGGATGCCGAGCTCTTCGGCGACGATCTGGGCGAACGTGGTCTCGTGTCCCTGCCCTTGTGTCTGGACTCCGATCCGGACGATCACGGCGCCCGTCGGATGTACCCGGATCTCCGCACTGTCGAACATCTTGATGCCGAGAATGTCGAAGGTGTGTGAGGGGCCAGCACCCACGATCTCGGTGAACGTCGAGATGCCGATCCCCATCAGCTCACCGCGCGCCCGCCGCTCGGCCTGCTCGCGACGCAGCTCTTGATACCCGATCATGTCCAGCGCTTTTTGCAGCGCTGCCGGATAATTCCCGCTGTCGTACTCCCAGCCGGTTGGCGACTTGTACGGGAATTGGTGCGGTTGGATGAAATTCTTGAAGCGGATTTCTGCCGGATCCATGCCGAGTTCATCAGCCAGGATATCGACCATCCGCTCGATCGTGTGCACCGCTTCGGTCACGCGGAACGAGCAGCGATAGGCGACGCCTCCCGGCGGCTTCGTGGTGTAGACACCGTCGACTTCGACGTGCGCTGCTTCCATGTCGTAGGAGCCCGTACAGACGCTGAACAGGCCAGCCGGGAAACGCGATGGATTGGCTGCTGCATCGAAGGCACCGTGATCGGCCAGCACCTTGACGCGCAGCGCCCTGATCTTGCCGTCCCGATTGGCTGCGAGCTCGGCGTGGATGTGATAGTCGCGGGCAAAGGAATCAGCCTGCAAGTTCTCGGAGCGATCCTCGATCCACTTGATCGGCTTCTTGTGTTTGAGCGTCGCGTAGGTCGCGATGACGTAGCCGGGGTAGACCGGCACCTTACCGCCGAATCCTCCTCCGATATCGGGCGAAATCACTCGGATCTTGTGTTCCGGAATCCCTGTAACCAGCGAGAAGACCGTCCGGTGCGCGTGTGGTGCCTGCGAGGTCATCCAAATCGTCAGCTTGTCAGTCGCTGGGTCATAGTTGGCGACGCAGCCGCAGGTTTCGATCGAAGCGACGTGGATCCGCGGTATGTACAGATCCTGAGCGACGACCACCTCCGCTTCTTGGAAGATGCGATCGGTCTTCTCCTTGTCCCCTGCTTCCCAATGCCAGATGTGGTTCGTCTTCTGGTCTCGATCGGGGCGTACCGGCGGTGCGTCCGGCTTGAGCGCTTCGAAGGGATCCAGCACCGGCGGCAGTGGCTCGTACTCGACTTCGACTGCGAGCACGGCATCGGCGGCAATATAGCGATCGGTGGCAATGACAGCCGCGACTTCCTGTGCGTAGTAGACCACACGCTCAGTCGGCAAGACCATTTGTCGGTCGCCCATGAGCGTGGGCATCCACGCGAGATTGGCCTTGGCCAACTCTTCGCCAGTGATCACGTCGATCACGCCCGGCATCGCTCGTGCTTTGGACACGTCGATGCGCTTGATGCGCGCATGGGCATATGGACTACGAACGATGTCCATGTAGAGCATGCCGGGCAGTTTGACGTCGTCGACGTAGGTTCCCTTCCCGCGAATGAACCGCGGATCTTCCTTCCGCTTGACTGGAACGCCGATACCGCGAACAGCTGTCGCTGTCATCGTTCACGCTCCTCCCACACCTGCTGTGGCGCTTTCGCGCATCTTGCGTGCTGCGTACTGGATCGCCTTGACGATGTTGACATAGCCGGTACAGCGGCAGAGATTGCCGGAAATCGCTGCCCGGATCTCTTCCTCGGTTGGATCAGGATTTTCCGCGAGCAACGCGACGGCGGTCATCATCATTCCCGGTGTGCAGTAGCCGCACTGCAGTCCATGCTCTTCCCAAAAGCCTTCTTGGACCGGGTGCAGCTGGCCGTCACGCTCCAGACCCTCGACGGTCAGGATCTCGGTTCCGTCAGCTTGTACGGCGAAGACCGTACATGACTTGACGGGACGCCCGTTCCAAATGACCGTGCAGGCACCGCAGCTGGTCGTGTCGCAGCCGATATGCGTGCCCGTGAGGTTGAGGACATCGCGAATGAAATGGACGAGCAAAAGCCGCGGTTCGACTTCGGCGGTGTACGTCCGCCCATTGACGGTAACTGTGATCGGCACACGTTCCATGCTCTGCCTCCCTCATCCGTTGGCTTGTGCTCGCTCGAGTGCTCGACGCAAGGCACGGAACACCATCGTCCGGGCAACTGCGCGTTTGTAATCCGCTGGGCCGCGTAAGTCGCTGACCGGATCGGTTGCCTGCGCGGCGCGTTCAGCTGCTTCCCGGAACAGCTCATCGCTCGGCGGCTGGCCGATCAGGACCTGCTCGGCTGCCGTCGCACGAAGCGGCTTGTAGGCCAGATTGGTCAAACCGATACCCGCCTGGACGATATGCCCACTTTCGTCTAGCGCCAAAAACGCCGCGGCGGCGGCGATTGCGTAGTCGCCGACTTTACGCTCGAATTTGAGATATGCTCCTCCCGAGCGTGGTGGAGAGACCGGGATACGGATTTCGGTGAGCAGCTCGTCGGGTTCCAGCGCGGTGACGAACGTGTCCACGAAGAACTCATCGATCGGTATGACGCGTTCTCCCTTTGGGCCTTTCGCGACGACCTGTGCACGGAGCGCGAGCATGGTTGCCGGATGATCATTGGCCGGATCGCCGTGCGCCAGGTTGCCCCCGACTGTAGCGAGATTACGGACCAGTGGATCGGCGATCACCAGTGCTGTGTCGTGGAGGATCGGGTACCGCTCGCGGATCAGCGGCGAACGCTCGAGGGTCGATTCGCGCACCAGCGCGCCGATACGCAAGAGCCCATCGCGCTCTTCGAGAAAGTCAAGCCCTGGTACCCGATTGATGTCGATCACGTAATTCGGTTCAGCGAGCCGAAACTTCATCATGGGAATGAGACTCTGCCCGCCACTCAGAACCTTGGCGTCGCTTCCGAGCTGTGCGAGCAGCGAGACTGCTTCCTCCACGGACGATACCCGGCGATAGCGAAATGGCCCGGGAATCATCACCGATCCTCCTTTCGCTCTGCTCCAGCGCAGCACGCTCGACCGTCGACCAGTGGGCCTCACGCTCGGTGAACGTCTGGACGACGTCTTGACCAGAAGGCATGAGGGACCTCGATCAGTGCTCAGCTGAGCTACTCTCCGCTACCCCGAAGTGTAAGGGAAAAGTCTCCTGGAGAGGAACCCTCCGATCGGAGGGTGTTCGCCCTTCCGATCGGAGGGGTGTCTTGGCATGCAGAGTGGTCAGCGAGCAAGCGCGCCGATCTGGCAGGCGTCCGATTCGTCTCCTCATCCGCCTGCCGAGGGCGCCGTCGTTGCCATCGTGACCCGCTCGGGCGCCTCTAGGTCGAGATGCTGAGCGAACCACTGCAGGATGCGCGTCAAGAGGTCCCGCTGGTGGTTCCGTTCCTCGAAGCCGTGCTTCTCACGCGGGTAGGTCACCAGTTGGCATGGTTTTTCGAGGATCTGCAGGGCCCGGTAGAATTGGATGCTTTCGCAGACGCTGACCCGCTCGTCATCTTCCCCATGAGCGATGAGTACAGGAGTTCGGACTCGCTGCACGTAACGAATCGGCGAACGTTCCCAGTACGACTCAGGATCCTCCGAGGGTGACCGCTCGAAATACGAGAGATTCGCCGAGGGGATATCGCCGAGGTTGTTGTCGCTGATCAAGTTGCAGAGGCCAGCTCCCATGAAGGCGGCACGGAAGCGGTCGGTCTGAGTGATCGTCCAGGCTGTCAGGTATCCACCCCAACTCCATCCGCTCACACCGAGTCGGGAAGGATCGGCGACTCCAGCGGCGACAAGCGCCTCGACGCCGCTGACCACATCCCGGTACTCGCCGCCTCCCACATCGCCGAACAGTGCGTTGATCCACTGTGTGCCACGGCCAGTGCTGCCGCGTGGGTTTGGGAGGAGGACTGCACAGCCGCGGGATGCGAGAGGTTGCGCCCAGTCGTGCCAGGACGCCACGAACTCGTTGGCCCACTGACTCGTCGGACCGCCGTGAATCTGCACGACGAGCGGATACGGGGGCTTGGCTGTCCCGTCTCGCGGGAGAACGAGAAGCCCTTGCACGGTCACTCCGGGGTCGCTGGTCCATTCGATGCTGCGAGCTGGGCATAGTTTGGCTTCGATCTCTGGGTGGAGGTGGGTGCGCCGCTGCAGGGTAGTGTCGCCTAGGGATATGTCGTTGGAGACGCGCCAGCACCACACGTCCGGCACATGCTCCGCATCCGACCACACCCCCGCCCACCTCGTGCCGTCCCCACTCCCGCTCACCCTCCCGTGCCAGCTCCCTGTCGTCCGGGGGCACAGCAGGCGCTGTTCTCCGTCCCACTCCAGCCGATAAACCCGCGCGTCCAGTCCCTCGTACCCCACCACGACCAGCGCTTCACCTTGGCGATAGGGGCCCAGATGCTCGACTGTTCCCCGATATCCCGCAGTCAGGCACTCCGCCTCGCCTCCCCGTACTCGCCGTCGGAAGACCGCTTCCCCGTGCACCACCCGACCCAGCGGGCCGCGATAGGCCAGCCACTCGCCATCAGCCGACCACACCAGGTCCTCCGCAACCCCACGCATCGTGAAGAGTTCACGGTACTCGCCACTCTCGATATCCAGCAGCGCCACGCTGGTCACCCGGAACACATCGTCCACTCGCGGGGTTCCGCTCACCGCCAAAGCCAGTCGTGCACTGTCCGGTGCCCACGCGTATGCCCAGACCTGCACGCGCTCTGGCGAGACGACACGCGCCGCGCGCGTCCGCACATCGAGCAGCCACAACCGCCGATACTTCCAGTCGGCATCCCACACGCGCGCATCGTCGCGCCGCTCGCGGCGCTGCTTCTCTTCCTCGGTCTCCGGTTCGACCATGAGGAACGCGAGAAACCGCCCGTCAGGAGACCAACTGAGGTTATCGATCTCACCCGCCTGATCGAAAACACGAAGCGCCTCGCCTCCGTTCCGCGGTATCAGATAGACACTGGTTTTCCCACGTTCGGCCCGGTCGGACAAGAACGCGATCCACCCGCCGTCAGGCGACCAGCGCGGTTCCCGATCGTGCCAGAGTCCACTCGTGAACTGGCGAGCCTCTCCCTCCATGAACGGCACGATCCACAGGCTACTCCGCCAGTGCTCCTCTTCCCGACTGACCGGGCGAACCACATAGACGATCGTCTCTCCGTCCGGAGCCACCTCGACATCGAAGGGGCGTTGCATCGTGACCAATTCATCGACCGTGAGGATGGTCGTTTCGTTCTCGCTCACCTTCACCTCCTCGCTGTCGAGAACCATGAGGGATATGTCGTGAGGAGCGCGTCAGACCCCTCTCCGTCGGCTCGCCTCGTAGTCCTCCCACGTGTCGATGTCCCCTGGCATTGACTCCTCGATCTCGACCACGCACACGCGCTCACGATACCGATCCACCAGTTTCCACGCCGCCTTCTCACCCCGCAGTTGTCGCAGTTCCGCAAAGAGCGAACGATCGAAGACCAGCGGATGCCCCTCCCTGTCTCGGTACCGCACCACCGCGATCGCTGCCCCTGAACTCTCCCACCCGGCGATCACTCGTTCGATCGTTTCCACCCGTACACCCGGCTGGTCCGCGACGAGAATCACGACCGCATCGAGCTCGCTCTCCTCCAACGCCGCGAGACCGCTGCGGTAGGATGCTGCACATCCTTCACCCGTCTCATCCGGAAAGACGATCCGCGCACACCCCAGCCGCTCTCCCGCCCGCTTGCCGAGCGCCTCAGCCACGTCTCGCCGTAACACCACGAGAACCTCCGCCAGTCGCTCGGCACGACAGACCTCCTCCACGACCGCCTCGACGAGCGTGCGGCCGTTCCAGGGCAACAGCTGCTTCGCACGTCCCAACCGCTCCGAGCGTCCTCCCGCGAGGATGATGGCGCCGACTCGCTTATCCTTCGTCACCGTAACCAGCCCCGCTCGTTCACGATCATCACTGCTTCGAGTCGGTTGCGGGCACCTAACCGCCGCAAGACTTCTTGCACATACCCCTTGACCGTATTCTCGCTCAGGAACAAACGCTCGGCAATCTCCCGGTTCGACAGCCCTTGCGCGATGAGTCGCAAAACGGAAAGCTGGTGCGGTGAAAGCGGAATATCGGTTATCGCCTTCCGATTCCGCAAGCGCTCCACAACGACCGATGCCACACGCGGGTCGAGCACTGCTTCCCCGCGCGCGATCATCTTGAGCGTCTTCTTCAGATCGAAGTGCACGATGTCTTTGAGAACGTATCCCTGTGCACCAGCCAGCACGCACCGGTAGACCAGTTCATCCTCGCCGAACGCACTCAGGATCAAAATCCTCGTTTCCGGTACTCGCTCCCGGATCAACCGGCAGACATCATCGCCCTGCATGGAAGGCAATCGCACGTCCACGATGACGACATCCGGGCGCACCGCATCGACCATCGCCACTCCGCTCGGCCCATCGGCAGCCTCTCCCACCACCAGGAAGTCCGGATCGTCGGCGAGGATGTGCTTGAGGCCGTTCCGCACGATCTCGTGATCGTCGATGATGGCCACGCGCAGTGGCTGCCAGCTCACACCTGCTCCGCCCATCGTGGCTCAGCTGGTATCACCGCCCGCACGACGAACCCACCATCTTCGCCGTTGTACCAGGAGAGTTCCCCGCCCACCGCTTCGGCTCGACGGCGCATCGATCGCAACCCGAAGTGTCCGGCCGTCCGCACCGAGACGAACGAGGTGTGCGGCATCCCACCGCCATTGTCCTGCACGACGAGGATGACCGATCGTTCAGTGAAGTGCAAACTCACGATGGCGAGATCCGCCCCCGAATGCCGACGAACATTCGTCAACGCCTCGCACGCGATGAGGAAAATCGCGTCTTCGCGCTCCGGAGGCAAGCGACGCGGCTTGCCCTCGATCACCAGTTCGACCCGCAAGTCCTCGCTTCGGTACCCCTCCACCAGCTGTCGGATGCGCTCGACGAGTTCACCCCCACCGACTGGCATCTCAGCCAGATCGTAAACGACCCGGCGTACCTCGGCTGCCCCTCGCGCAGCAAGTTCCCGGATGCGGTCGAGCGCCCGCAGGACCGGCTCCGGCACATCCGGCTGGTCCCGGCACCACGTCGCTTCGATCCCAATCCCGAACATGATCTGCGCGACTCGATCGTGCAAGTCCGCCGCGATCCGATTGCGTTCCTGATGGAGGAGCGCCTCGACCCGCGCGGCATCGAGGCGCGCATGCAGTTGCTGGAGGTCAGCGATCATTTGTCGCTGCCGCTCATAGAGCCGTGCATTTTCGATCGCGACCGCAACCTGATTCGCGAACGTACTGAGCAACCGCTCGTGACGCGCGTCGTACCCAGTGGGGCGATTGGCTACACCGATCATCCCGATCGTTTGCTGCCGCACCCTGAGCGGAACCCCCAGGAAGGTCTCCACCGGTGGATGTCCCCGCGGTGCACCACGATGGAGGGGATCGTTGCGCACGTCGTTGGAGATATTCGGTCGCCCCTCGAGGATCACGACCCCGAAGATCGTGCGGCGAATCGGGATCTTGCGGAACCGCTCATAGAAATCCGATCCATCAGGGACGAAACCGCGGATGGCCGCCACGTCCATCGTTTCCGGTCCGTCGACCAATCCGACGAAGCCGAAGGCGGAGGTCGTCAACGCCAAGCAGTACTCGAGCGCCCGATCCATGACTGCACTGAGCTCGCGCAGACTCGCGATCTCCACGGAAATGGCGTAGAGCGATTCGAGCTGTGCCTGCCAGTCGTCTCGCTCAGCGGTCGGACCCAACTCTGGGAGACGCGTGATCATCGAAGACCTCCGGCTGCACGCAGTGTACCATGCGCCTGTGCCGTCTCCGCTCAGCTACCCGTATCCAGCGAGATCGGGTACGATCGGCACGGTGCCGGGGCACCCGGGAGGGAGAAGACGATGTCGGCTGTCGATTGGCTTCGTGAGCGCCTGAGCGACCGCACGCTGTTCGATCATTCCTGTCAGCCGCCAGAGCGTCTCTCCACTCGTATCCCCCCCGACTACCTACGACGCTGCTTCCTGCCCGAATCGCTTCCGGACACGTTGCGGCAGACTCCCTATACGGTCGCTTATCGTCTCGCCCTGCGTTGGCTCGCCCAGTGCCTCGGCTGCGATCCGACCGAGGAAGCGATCCTGCACGCCCGAGCCGAACGTTCATTCGAGGAATACGTTCAGCTGCTCGCCGAGGATGCTCGACTCGGCCCCGCCTGTGCACTGTCGTCAGCGGACGAACGCGTCTACAGCCCGACCGAATGGGCCGCGCTGGTCCAGCGGCCAGTCGCTGAACTCGTCGCAGTCGAACCGCTCGCGGAGAAGCTGCTTCCCCACTGCACCTCCTGGGACGAGCTGCGGACACTCCTGGCACAAGCGCTCGCCGAAGCCGTCGGCCGAGGCGCGGTCGCGCTCGTCAGTGATTTCCCGCGACGAACGTCGCTCGCCATACAACCGATCGATGTCGCGACGGCTGACCGGTCCTTTTACGAAGTTCGTGCCGAGATGGACGCCGGTCTCTTCGACCAGCTTCACCATCGGCGACTCCTGTACGCCCTCTTCTGGGTCGCCCTCGAAGTCGCTGCTGAGTTGACCGTTCCCCTGCAAATCTTGTTGCCGAGGCACCCGACTCGGGACCCTCACGCCGATGACCCCGCCTACCTGAAAACGGTGCTCGACGAACCCCGGTACCAACATGTCCCGATCGTTCTCGTGAGTCCGTTGCGGCTTCACCCGCACGCCATCGCACTCGCTCGCCAGTATCCGCAGGTGCTCCTCGATCCTGGACCGAGTTTCCTGGCCTACCCTGGTTTAGCCAGTGCAACGATCCGCGAGTTGGTCACGAGCGTGCCGACCCTCAAGCTTCTCGCCTCCACTGGCGGGCATTTCCTTCCCGAGCATCAATGGTTCGTCGCCCGGGTTTGGCGTCTAGCGCTCGTCGAGGCACTCGGCTCGCTCGTCGAGGACGGGCTGCTCACCCTCTCTGAAGCCGAAATGGACGCCATGCTCATCCTGGCGGGGAACGCCCAGCGAACGTATCGCTTTCCGCGGTGACCATGCTTAGGAGGATACCGATGCACGACGAGATCGCTCAGCGACTGACCCGCTTTCGCCACGCGTTGGTCTCGAGCGGTATCGACGCTGCGATCGTCGGGCCATCCGCTGACTTCCGGTATCTCACCGGCCACCCGGCCGCATCGAGTGAGCGCCTGCTCGCGCTCGTTGTCCCGCAGGCAGGTGAAACCTTCCTCTTGGTTCCAGAACTGGAATCGACGCGCTTCAGCGAGACGTTACCGTTCAGCTTGCGGACCTGGAAGGACGGTGAGGATCCCATTCGCCTGCTCGCAGCGCACCTGGAGCACCTCGGAGTAGGAACGATCGGTGTCAACGACGAGTTCTGGGCCGCGTTCCTCCTACCACTCCAGGCTGCACTGCCGACGCGCAACTTCACCCGCGTGAGCCTGATCCTCCAGGCACTACGGCGCATCAAGAGCGCCACGGAAATCGCCCTGGTGCGCGAGGCAGTCGCACGGGTCGACGCCGCCTGGCAACGGTTCTGCGCGAGCGAGCACCTAACCGGTCGCACTGAGCGCCAGGTCGCTCGCCGTCTCACTGAGCTCCTCTTGGAGGAGGGTCTCGACCACGTCGCATTTTGTATCGTCGCGAGCGGCCCCCATGCCGCTTCGCCGCACCACGAGCCGACGGATCGGATCATTCAGGCCGGCGATCCCGTGGTCATCGATGTCGGGGGTCCCTATCACGGCTACTTCGCTGACCTGACCCGAACACCAGTCGCTGGTTCCCTGGTCGACCCGGACTTCGCCACCGCTTACGAGGCCGTACTGGAGGCCCAGCAAGCAGCCTTCGCCGCCATGCGACCAGGCGCAAGCTGCGAAGAAATCGACCGGATCGCGCGGGACGTCCTCGCGACGCATGGCTTGGCTGAAGCCTTCCTCCATCGTCTCGGCCATGGTCTCGGCCTTTCCGTCCACGAGCCGCCTTACCTCGTACAGGGAAATCCCGAACGGTTGGAGCCTGGGATGATCGTCACCGACGAGCCGGGCGTGTACCTCCGCGGTCGTTGGGGGCTCCGGATCGAGGATGTCGTGCTCATCACCGCAGAAGGCGCCGAGCGGCTCACCCGCGCCCCGCACGAACTCCTTGCACTCCCTTGAAGGCTGATTCAGGGCGACCATTCTCCGGCGATGGCGATCGTATTGCCACCCCGCCGCTTGGCGGCATACAGCGCTTCGTCAGCTGCTCGCAACAATGTTTCTGGCGTGTCACCATGCCGCGGCGAGGCTGCCACCCCGAGCGAGATCGTCAAAGAAACGACCTCGTCGCGCACCTGGAACGATGTGTCGGCGACCGCTCGCCGCAAGCGTTCAGCGATGTCGTGCGCCACTGCGAGATCCACGCCAGCGAGGACCACCGCGAACTCGTCACCGCCGTAGCGGGCCAAGAGGTCACTCGGTCGGAGCGAGCGCGCCAGTCGTTCTGCGACCGCTTGCAGAAGTGCGTCACCGAACAAGTGGCCTTTGGTATCGTTGAGAACCTTGAAACCGTCGAAATCGATCAGGATCACTGCGACATGCTCGACCCGCCGATCGCCCAGGGCACGGCGCAAGTGATCGAGCAGGGCTCGGCGGTTCGGCTGTCCCGTCAGCGGGTCGGTCAGTGCCTTCCGTTCGAGTTGCTCGGTCAGTTCCACCTGGCGCATCAACAGCTCCAGGTGCACTGCCACGTTCAAGGCGAGGCGCAAGTCCTCTTGATCCAACCGGTGACCGCGCCGGCTCTCGATGTTGAGAACTCCGATCGGCTTACCCTCCCGCCGCAAGACAGCCACGACTTCACTCTCCATCGGCAGATCTGGTTGCGGATCGAAGTAATCTGGATCTTGCCGAACATCGACAACGAGCTGAGCACGATTCTCACGCACTGCGCGTCCGGTCACTCCGCGATCGGCCCGCCACTCGTTGAACGTCAGCCCACCCTCCACGCGGACCGCCCGGCCGACGAATCGTGTACCGTCAGCACTCAGCAGCGCCAAGCCGACGAGTGCATAGCCGAACTCGCGCTGGAGACGGTCCGCCACCATTTCGAAGGCCGAATCCAAATTGCGATCCTCCGATACCATACGGGTCAAGTCGTGCAGGAGCTCTAACTCCATGAGACGGCGTCGCTCGAGCGTCACGTCTCGGAGTACCAGTTGAACTTGTGGGAACCAATCGCGCGTGCTCATCGGTAACTCGATGACACGTGCGTGGAACTCGATGATGCGGAGGTGCTTGTCCAGCGTCAGCACAGGGACAGTCGCTTCCGCTGCCGGAGCACCGACTGGGCGCTGGCACCACTCCTCCCACGGTATCGGCGCGAGGGAGCGCACGACCTCGGGTAGCCGAGTACCGGCTAGCCGTTCCGGACGCTCGTATCCCAAAAGGCGAGCGGCTGCCCCATTCGCCAATCGCACGGTTCCGTTCAGCTCGCAAAGCAGCACCCCGACCGGTTGTTCTTCCACCAACGCGCGGTACTGCTGCTGGTTCAAGAAAAGTTCGCGCCTGACCTCGCTGATCGCCCAGGCAGTCGCCAGCGCCTCCGCCGCCGCATCGAACAAGCCAATCTCCTCGCGATTCACTTCCTCATATCGCCGGAAGTAGATCGAAAGCAACGCAGCGACGCGATTAGTCCGACGCACTGGCACCACGATACCCGCTTCCAGTCCACATGCTCGGCGCACCGCGGCGTCGGTGATCACTCGCTCGTCAGTCGAATCAGGGCGCATGTCCACCGGTTGCACCACCGATTCCAGCACCCGCTGAACCAGTTCGGCTGCCCGGCCCTGAGCACGCTCCTCCACTTGGCGAATGAACTCCTCCGGTAGACCGACGGCTCCTTCGCAAACCAGCCGGTCTTGCTCCCAATCGATCCGCCACAGCCCGAGCGCTGCGACATCGAGGATGCGCTGCAAAAGCAGGAGACTCCGTTGCATCCAATCAGGACTCAGCTCCGCCAACAAGGCGAGGGCGGTTTCCACCTGTCGGAGCGCGTTGAATCGCAGGAACTGGCGGCGTTCTCGCTCCTGTCCCTGCGACGCGAGCGTGCGTGCGAGCGCGAAGATGCGCTCCAAGTCGACCGCGGTTACCGGGTCATACAGCACTGCACCGAAACCAGCAGCCAGTAGTTCCGGTTCCGCTCCGCGCTCGCTCCGCACCAGCGCGACGAGGAGCATGCCGGAACTGGCCGCTTCAGTGAGTTCCGATGTATGAGGGGTCGAGATATCCGCATCGAGAAGCACCACACGGACACCCGGTACACGAATACCCTCAGCCGGAGGAACCCACTCCTCTCGCTCTTGGACACGCCGCACACCCAGTTCCCGGGCGATCCTCGCGATCGCTCCTCGCCGAACTGGATCCTGATCGATGATGAGGAGGTCGAGATCGTCCCATGCCATCACAGGAGCAGTCCCACGAAACCCTTCCCTCCCAAGACGTACCGTGATCGTATCCGACCGTGCGTCGAGCCGCTGTAGGACTTTCTTCCTATCCCGTCAGCACGCTGTGCTACTCCGAGGGCGAGGGTTTCGCTTGAGGTTTCCGGTGCTCGGCACCAGCCGCTTCGAACAGCTCTTCTCCGCAAAATCGCCAGAGTTCCGGAGCCCACCAGCGAGACGCCACCGCTACCAGGACACAGCCCACCCCGCCGATCACCATCGCACCGGCTGGCCCCACAGCACCTGCGAGCACACCGGCTTGGAACTGTCCGAGTCGCGGGCCACCTGCCGCAAAGACCGCTGCAATCGCTCCCACCCGGCCGCGATAGGCATCAGGGGTCGCCAACTGCCGGACGGTATGGCGAAGCGCCATAGCGACCGCGTCCAAGGCTCCCGCTAGTGCCAACAGGAGGAATGACAAGACGAACAGGCGACTTATGCCGAAGACGGCCAGCGCCGCACCATACCCGACGACCCAGGCAACCACCTGGCCCGGCCAACGCGGTGTCGGCAGCAGCGCGAACAGTCCTGCCCCGACGATCGCTCCAGCACTGGGGGCTGCGAACAAGAGCCCGAGTCCATCTGGCCCGACCCTGAGAACGTCGCGAGCGAACACGGGGAGAAGCCCCGTCGAGGAGGCCAGGAGGACTGCAAAGAAGTCGAGGAGCATCAGTTGCCAGAGGAGCGGACGGTGGCGGACGAACCGCAACCCGTCCATGAAAGCAGTCCACCCCCGCCGCTCGAGTTTCGGCACGGGCAGATCGCGCCGCATCGCCAGCAAGGCTGCCACCACAGCCAAATAGCTCGCGGCATCGACCCAAAATGCGGCGGCCACACTCACATGCGCGATCACCAGCCCACCTAGGGCCGGCCCAGCGATGGCCGCCACATCCCAGGCCAGGACATTCAAAGCCAGCGCGTTGGCGAGTCGTTCGCGCGGTACCAGTAAGGGAACGAGGGCCTGACGAGCCGGTGCATCGAACGACATGGCTGCTGCCGAGGTGAACGCGAGGAGATACAAGAACGGGAGCGACGTCATCCCCAAGGAGACCACGAGCGCGAGCACTCCCAAGAGAAACGCGGCCGTCGATTGCGTGAGTAAAAGAAGTCGACGCCGATCCATCTGATCGGCCAACGTGCCGCCGAAGAGCGACAGCACCATCGTCGGGATCGCTCGCACCAGAGCCACACCGCCGAGCTGTGTCGGCGATCCTGTCAAGTCATAGACCAACCAGCTCAGGGCAACGGTCTGCATCTGCGTGCCGAGCATGGAGACGAACTGCCCGGCCCAGAGCAAGCGAAACTCCCGGAACCGGAGCGCGACCAGCGCTTCCCCCCAGCGAACTCGCACCTGCCTGCCCCCGAAACGACATCTGCGAGACACTGCTGCCGGCAAGCCTCGACCGATGGTACACTGCGCGCGAACGAAAGGATCGTCCGCATGCACGCTCCCATGACTCGCGCTATCCTCTACGGCTTCCTCGGTGCAGTCGGAACCGCCATAATGGTCGGTGTCCCCACGGCACTCATCCCGAATCCCGTTTTCGGTCGCATGATTCCACCGGACGAATTCGACTACCTGGTTTTCGCTGCGACCGTCATCCTCGCTTCGGCCCTCGCTGCCACCTATGCCTGGCCAATCGCCTGCCCGCTCCCGGAACGACGCATCGCTGCTGGCTCCCTCGCCACCTTCTTCGCAGTCGGGTGTCCGACATGTAACAAGCTCGTGTTGCTCCTACTCGGGAGTAGCGGGGCCGTTCAATGGTTTGCCCCTCTGCAGCCACTCCTCGGTGTTGCCGGGCTGGCCCTGCTGGCGTCGGCTCTCATCTACCGGTTGCGCCTGCTCGCTCCGTTTTCTCACTCCGACCAGCCGAAGCGCGCCGCCCTTGACTGACCGAGACAGGGGTCACTTCTGCAGTAGTCTTGTGCTTTCTCCCCTGCTCGTCACTGTTCCAGATTGCACCAGAAAGGCGAGGAACGAACAGAGCGCGGCGACTCGTGGCACGTGCTTGTCGTGCGTCTCTCGCCGGAAGGCAGTCAGTCCAGCTCAGGCACAACTAGGATCTTGGGTAGTGGAGATCACCCTCCCCATCCACCGGCGAAAGTCTTTCCCTGAGCGCGATCCAACACTCGGCTCCATGTCGTCCTCTGCCCTCAGGAGCATCTTCGCGCGCGGTGCACAACGCCGCCCGTCGGCTTCGACCACTGCTCCGATCCACCGATCGAGAGCGGAGTGGTCAGTGCGCCGCGGCGAGACGTTCAGTCGGTCGGGGTTGTCGACATCGCGAGCCCCTCAGGCCATCTCTGGCCCATCCAAGGCTACACTCCGCTCTTGCACGCTTGACCCCTCCCGTGTATACTCTCTGCGGTAGACGACGTTTGGGCCGCTAGCTCAACTGGTAGAGCAGCTGACTCTTAATCAGCGGGTTGGGGGTTCGAGTCCCTCGCGGCCTACCACAGAAAACTGCTCGAAGACGCGAACTCGAAAGAGCGGTCGGGAAACGATATCCGGCCGGTCTCGCATTTTGACCGCCGTTTCGGCCACAGTCAGTCGCAAGATATCCGCTCGAGCACTAGCGTCGGCCATCGTCGAGGCGCTGCTGCCGTCTCCTCCGGTAACCGGCAGACGCACTGTAGGACAAATGACCGAGATTGGCATTCGAGAAGAATTTGGGTAACACCATCGATACGACACCAGACCGATGAGGCAGCCAGGGTTCCGTATCCGGACGCGCGGCACCGTGAACGAGGCTCGTCGCTACCCGGTGCGGACGGATCGCTCGCACAGCCACGACTCCGCTCGCATCACCGGCGAGGCCTGGATCCCAGCCCCGTCACCTGCCAGCAGCGCCAGACCAGCGCAGAGTTTGCTCGATCCGACCGCCGGGAGTGCTGGCTCCGCTATCATTCTCCTGTCGGGCCAGGCCCGATAGCGAACGGGGAAAGGATGTCACCGTGTATTCCCGTCGTTCTCTTCTGACCGGTTTTCTCCTGTTACCACTGCTCGCTGCCTGCGGGCGGTCGCCAGCCAAGGACCGCCACGACGAACTCATCGCCTGGCCGGCCCAAGATCGTTGGCCGCCGATCTTCTACCAGGCTTCGACTGAGGCGCAGGAGGCATACCGCTACGCCGTGACTCACCCGCAGATCCTGCAGTATTTCCCCTGTTACTGCGGGTGCGTGGAATGGGGGCACCGCTCGGTCCTCGACTGCTCCGTCCGCGAATTCCGTGCCGACGGATCCGTCGTGCTCGACAGCATGACCTTCGGTTGAGGAATCTGCATCGACATCACGCGTGACGTGATGCGGCTCACGGCAGAAGGACACTCGCTCCGCACGATCCGTCAGTACGTCGAGGCAACCTATAGTAGCCTCGGCCCGGGCACGATCACACCATGGCCGCCGGAGTGAGTCCGTCAGGCAGGCGACTCCGCACAGTACGCCAACCCGAGTAACCCCGGTCCGGTGTGGATGGCCATCGCCGCCGTGAAGGGGGTGACGAACGATTCCACGACCTGGAATCGCTCCTCGATCGTCTGCCGTAGTTCCGCTGCTTCCTCGGCCGCTCCCGCGTGCAGCACCCCCACGTGCACCGGCCGTTCACCCACGTCCTGCTCCATGCGACGCAGCATCGCCTCGATCGCTCGTCGGCGCGTCCTGACCCGCTCCAGTGAGACGATCTTCCCATCCCGCAGCGTCAAAATGGGCTTGACCTGCAGCATATCGACTGCCAGCTGGGCGAGCCACGGCGCACGCCCGCTCCGCACGAGATAGGTAACGGTGTCCAGCACAGCGAAAAACCGCACCTGTGACCGGAGTTCTTCGACCCGGCGCACGATCGTCTCCAAGTCCGCCCCCTGCTCAGCCAAGCGTGCTGCCGCGAGAACGAGAAAACCTTCCGCCATGGTCGCTGCTCGGCTATCGACGACGCGGATCGGAATCCGCTCGATCAGTCGAGCTGCCGCCGCCGCAGCCTGTACCACACCAGTCACGCCGGAGGAGACGTGAATCGACACGATCCCCGTCGCGATGCGCGACAGCTCCTCGTACGTGTCGAGGAACTCACCCACGGCCGGCTGCGCCGTCGTGAGCACTTCTCCCGCTTCCAGCCACGCGAATGCCTCCTCCGGCGTCACATCGATGCCATCGCGATAGACTCGCTCGCCGCGAACGATGCGCACCGGCACCACACGGATGTGGTAGCGCTCGACGAGTTCGAGGGGTAAGCACGCGATGCTGTCAGTCACGACCGCGAGCACGGTAGGTCAACCCTCCATCGCGGGAGGCCACCGCTCCTCATCGCGATCCAACCAGAATCGCCGCCAGAGAACGGTCTGCCGAGCAACCGGATCACGCGGAAGTCGCCGCCGGTTCGCTTCCAGCCGCTTGACGATCGTGATCGCGAGCATACCGAGACTGCCCCGCAATGCCGCGTCGGATCCACCGAGCGCGATGATCACGCCCGGTAACGAGAGGAGCCCGAGCAACGCGACCACCGGAGTGCGCCGCACGAGCCTTCCGATCGCCAACGCGGCGAGCACGACGAAGACTCCCATGGGGAAGACGACGAGCAGGAATCCGAGAAACGGACTGATCCCGCGCCCACCGCGAAAGCCGAGCCACAGTGACCAGTTGTGACCGACGACGGCTGCCAAACCACACGCCATAGCCAGCTCCGCACTGGCTCCGACCTGTAAGGGCAGTACGGTCGCGAGGTACCCCTTCAAGACGTCGATCAGACCGACCGGAACCACCGCCCAGCGCGCGACCAGATAGTAGACTCCCGAGCCACTGATCGTCGGCGAGCGCTCCCGCAGATCGACTCCCGCGAGGAGCTGGGCAGCGATCTGAGCGGTCGGTACGGAGCCGAGGAGATATCCGGCGAGCAGCAGAAGCACGCTCTCCATGTTGGCACTCCTATTGTCTATGAGTATAGAAACAGAGCGCTCGCTTGCTACAATCGGCCCGAACGGGGCGAGTACGAGGCAACAGGGCGGAGCGATGGATCACCCGTTCGCCGAGCACGTGACGCGAGAATCCGAAGTCGCTCGACAGCGTTGGGACGGCTGCACCTTCGTGGCCGCACTCGAGGCCGCCGTCCTCGCTCTCGGCGAGCACGCCGCGAGTCTCGACGCCTTGAACGTGTTCCCGGTCGCCGACCGGGACACCGGCACCAATCTCTTTTTGACCGCGCAGGCAGCTTTGCGGGCCGCCCGCGCGGCGAGCGACACGAGCCTGACTGTGGTGACGCGTGCTGCAGCCCATGCTGCACTACGCGCCGCACATGGCAACTCCGGCGTGATCCTCAGCCAGTTTTTCCGCGCCTGGGCCGAGATCGCTGCCCAACGCGAGTACCTCGATGCAGCAGCCATGGCAGCCGGCTTCGCCCGAGCCGACACGCTGGCTCGGCAGGCACTTTTAGAGCCAGTCGAAGGCACGATGATCACCGTGCTCCGCGCGGCTGCGGCAGCTGCCCAGGAGGCGGAAGCCGCTGGTCTCCCGCTCGCCGAAATCTTGGCGCGCGTCCGCGACGCCGCTCTCGCCACGGTCGCTCGGACCCCAGAACTCTTGCCGATTCTGCGCCAGCAAGGTGTCGTCGATGCAGGTGCACAAGGGCTTGCCGTCCTCCTCGATGCTTGGGCTGCTGCCGCTCGCGGGGAACGGCCCACACTCGCACCGCTGAGGACGACACCGACACCGACCCACTCAGGTGCTGGCGACCCGGTCGGGTACTGCTTCAACGCGTTGCTTCGTGTTCCGAGCGATCGGCGCGACGAGCTCCTCCAAACGCTCGCGCCGTACGGCGAGTCGATCGAAATCGTCGGTGATGACGCGCTGCTGCGTGTGCATCTCCATACCCAGCAGCCGGATCTGGTCATCGCGTGTCTCCGTGCGTACGGCAGACTCGATTCGCTGGCCGTAGAACCGCTCTCTGCAGATGGACAGGAGACGATCCTCACGGAAGCACGTGGATCCGCTCTGCTCGTCTTGTCTCCTGCGCCCACGATCCGGGCATGGGCTCGTCGCTCAGGAGCGCTCGCTCTCGCTCCGAGTCCGACGCTCACCGAACCCGAGCGGTTGGCTGCTCGACTCGCTACGCTGTCGGTCGATCGTCTCCTCGTGCTTCCTGCGCGGCAGGAAGACGCAGCGCTGGTTCGAGAGGCAGCCCGTCAGCTGAAACAGCCGACGCTCGTCGTTCTCCCAGCGCACTCGCTCGCTGCTCAGTTGACCGCCCTCCTCGTCTACGAGCCAGGTCAGGGGGATCGCGCTGAAGAAAAACTGGTCGATCTTCTGACACGTCTACGGACAGTCGAGATCGACCAGGAGGGTACGTCCGCGACACCACGCTGGATCGCTCGCAGCGGTACGTGGCACGCAATGCATGCAACGCTGGAGGAGGCACTCCGCGCGGGACTCGCGCACCTCCATGCCCAGGAGGCTGAACTCTGCACCCTGGTCATCGGCGAGGCGATCGGTGAGGTCGCAGGACTCCACCGAGCCATCCGTGCCCACTGGCCGCACCTCCAGATCGACTTCTTCTGGGGACACCAGCCGGCACCAGCACTCTCCATAGCGCTCGAGTGAATCGACGTCCGGTAGCTACTCGCTCAGTCTTGCCCCTCTTCATCAACCGTAGAGAGCGAGAGGCACCGCGTCCATCCCTGATGAGGCGAGTCCGTGCGCGAGACCCACGACGGTGTCCGCCAATCTGCGTACACGAGTCCGTGGCAAGGAGAAAATACCAGCGCAGTCGGTGACCTGCCATCAACCGTGGCGTTTGTGGGGTAATGGATTCCCTTCACCCAACAGAGCAGGAAATGCGATCACTATTCGTCCACAGGGTGGACACGCTCTGGCGAAGGTATCGCTGGTTCCACTCGGTTCCTTTCGCGCAACCAACGGAGAAAGAGCAGCCAGGCCAGTTCGCGTTGGTCGAACTGCGGAAGCAACTCCGGAGACACCGGCGTTTCCAGCACAGCCCGACGCGGCAATCGCTCGACCAGCGCGTTTGCCACCAGATCGGTCCGCTCACCCAGTCGTGCCCGCGGAATCAGCACGGATGCTCCCCCATCGGCCAAGAGGACGATCCCTTCCCGGCTTTCCGCCCAGCCGACGACCGGCACGCCCCGGCGCCAGAGCGCAGCGATCAGTTCGGAGAGACCAGTTGTGCGCACGCTTGGACGCGTCTCCATCGCTCATGCTCCCTCGATCAGGAGCATCGGCAATCCTCGAAGGAGGGAATGTAGCACATTTGTCCCAAAGCATGTCGCCATCGGTCTCGACGCTGTCATCGAAGCCGGCCGCCTGTCGCCCTCAGCGGAAGAAGAAGCACGGTAGCGCTGCACTGCACCTGCGTGACGACGGACTGAGAATCACCGGGAGAGCTATCCGCAAAGAAAGTGGTCAGCTCGCCTGGCTGCCCCCTGGACACGCGGCACGCCACGCGCGACAACTGCAACGCCCGCAATCCGGGCGATGGGCAAGGCGACGAGCTCGTGAAACCTGTAGAGGTCGGAGCGTTCGCGCGAGCACCTCGTACATTGGGGCCCACCCAGCGCCCTCGATCCTCGCTCATCTGACCCTTGCTCTCGCCTTCCGACCCCTGAGGATGGAGCAACCGCTCGGTTCACTCCACGAGTTCGTTCGGGAACTCGAGCGAGCGCCGCATTACCGCTACTCATCGATCCATTGCATCGAGACTCTCTCGCATCCATTGAAGGCTCGGCTGCGAGACCACGACAAGCCGGAGCGGTCGAGGTCGCAAACGAGGCGGCCCACCGGGGAGCACGCCTCGCTCCACCATCCGCGCACACCTTCTCTCGGGAACGCGTGCCGACGGCAGCTCGGGGGCGTTGCCCGCCACCCCGCATCCGAACCCCCGCGGGGACGAGACGAGCGGCCAACACGCCGCTCGTTCTCGAGCCATCACCTCGTGTCGGCTATGGAAAGCGACGACGCGCGCGCAGCCACGCCCTCGTTCCGCAATATGGTCAGTCAACGCTCATGTCGTGCGCTGCCTTCTTGGAGCACTGATGCAGGACCATCGCTCCCTTCGCAGCGCATCGCACAGGCTGGAACCCCGCTCGCTGAGGGCACCCGCTGCAGGACACCGCTCCAGCACGCTCCTCTGCTGGAAGAGCAGGAACTCCATCGCCGCGCGTCGCACGCGGCACGCTCACCGACCGTCCATCCCACGCTGCGGTCTCACCGGTCCACGACCGGGAGTGCCAGACCAGCGGCTCCTGGTCGCGACCCCACCGCGTCCGGATAGTACCGGTGCAACAAAGCGAGTCCGATCGCCGCTCGGCGGACTCGCTCCCGCCCCAATTGGACAGCCAGCTCCTCGAGATGTCGCCCTGACGGATAGATGTTCGGGGCGTTGCGGAGCCCGAACTTGAGATAGACGGGCGCGCACACGCGGACGATCTCCGCGATCTCGTAGTGGCGAACGAACCCTCCTACGTCGTCCGGCACCTCCACGTAGATGTCGAGAGGCACATCGACCGCGGCTCGGATCGCGGCGAGCTGCGCCAAGCTGAGATCGGTCACGACGTTGTACGTGTCCGCTCCTAAGCGGACCAGCAACGCGACCGAGGCCGGATTGGCTGCCCCCATGAGCACGCTGACCTTGAACTGCATATCGCGCGGTAATTCACCGGCCCGCCGCATCTCGCTTGCCACCCAGAGCGCTCCCTCGTCAGCGAGCAGGACGCTCCGGATACCCAAGTCTGCTGCCCGACGCACGTCCTCCAGGCAATGCACCAATTGCTCCTGGCCACGCAGCTTGGCACTCACCAGCGCCCCGGCCGGCGTACGGGCCATCGCACCGATATCCCACCCCGCACTCGGTCGCGCGAAGAGGCTCACCTCCATGCCCTCGGCTGCTGCCAACGCCGCCATCTCGCGGATCTCCTCGTCGGTCAGCAGCATCACGCCGCTTCCCTGCGAGATTCGGTGGACGACGATACCGTGCCGCTTGGCTTCCTCGATCACGGCGGCGAGAACACGCGGTCCCTCGGTACTCGGAATCTCGATCCGATACTGCGCCCCGTCGGGAAAGCGCTTGGTGCTGGTCGGCAGATCATGGAGATCACCCCGCGGCAAGCCCAGCCACTCGAGAAACGCTCGTGTCCGCTCCACCCGACACTCCCCCGTTTCGACTCAGCGGCGGGCCCGTCGCACTCGCATCCGCCGCCGCTTCTGCATGATGTCCAGCGCCACCGCAAGGATGATCACGGTACCAGTCACGGCCTGCTGCGCATAGGTACTCACGCCGAGCAGAACCATGCCGTTTTCCAGCACTCCCATGATGGCCGCACCGAGAACAGCGCCTAGCACTGTACCCTCACCGCCCATGAGACTCGTGCCACCGATGATCGAGGCGGCGATCACGGGGAGCTCGAAACCGAGCCCAGCGGAAGGCTGCGCAGCTGAGACGAGCCGCGCGACAAGGATCAGCCCAGCCAGCGCAGCCAACGTCGAGCACAAGACATAGACCAGCAACTTCACGCGCTCGACCGGAATACCGGCCAAGCGGGCCGCTTCCGAATTTCCCCCAACCGCATAAATGTAGCGGCCGTAAGTCGTGAAGCCGAGAAAGATCGTCCCCAGAATCGTCAGAACGATCATGATGATGACCGGCACCGGGACGATCCACACATAGCCTTGCCCGAGCCAGATGAACGCCCGGTAGTCATACGGCACGGTCACCGGATACCCTTTGGTGAGCACATAGACGAGCCCGCGCCCGATGCTCAACGTCCCGAGCGTCGCGATGATAAGGAGGCAGACCGACTCGGGTAATGAGCAGTCCGTTGACCAGTCCCACCATGGCCCCGACACCGAGACCAGCCAGCATCGCCAGCGGCAAGGGAACCCCACGCTCCAGGAGCATCCCGGTCGAAAGACCAGCCAGTGCGAGCACTGAGCCGACCGAAAGGTCGATACCACCCGTCAGGATGACCATTGTCTGGCCGATCGCCACGATGGCCGTCAGCGAGAAAGCTCGTGCCACACCGAACAAGTTGCCAGTGGTCAAGAAGGCATCGGTCGTGATCGAAAGAAAGAGACCGAGCACCAGCAGCGCGACCAGGATGTTGAACTCCCGGAAACTGGTGAGCCGTTGCAGGAGCCGCCGCCCGGCTGCACCGGTCATTGCCTGATCCGTACGGCGCTCCGTCACCGGAATCGATTCGCTCAGGATCCGCTCCTGCTGCGGCGAACGACTGTCCATCTCGTCACAGCTCCTCCCGACCCACGGGCTGCACCAGCACCGGCTTGCCCGGCCGCAGCACCAGGACATGGACCGGCAGCTTCCGATCGTGGACATACCGAACGAGTGCACCAGGGTCAGCCAGATTGGCCGCGAACATGTCGTAGTGAAGGGGAATCAGGAGTTCGACGCCGATGTCCGCCGCCAGATGTGCCGCCTCCCGAATATCCAGGTTGCCCACGATATCCATCTGCTCCCGATACCAGTCCCGGCCATTGATCGGCAGCATCGCGACCTGGGGTCGTAACGCGCGCACCGTCTCGGCGAGGCCTGCGTACGCGATCGTGTCCCCGGCATGGTACAGGCGCACGCCAGCCAGCTCGACCACGTAGCCGAGAAAGCGCGGTACGCCATCGACCTCACCGAAGCCATACGCATCAGCCGCATGCAGACCATGCATGGCTGTGACCGGCCAGACAGTGACGTCAGCGAAGACCTCGGCTTGGCCTGGCCGCATTCCCTGCACGCGCTCGCGGTCGATGCCGAGCGCGCCGAACTGGTCGACGATCGGCTGCGGGCAAGCGAAACGCGCTCCCGGCGCCACCCGCGCGATCGCCGCACAGGTCGGCCCATCCAAGTGATCCCAGTGCTCGTGCGTCACGAGCACGAGGTCGACCGACGCGAGTTCCTCCGGCGCAACCATCGGCGGTACCAACCGGTCGGGATGCGGCGAGAGGAACGGATCGATCAGGACGATTCGGCCTGACCCCGCCAGCGCGACGCTCGCTTGCCCGAGCCACACGATCCCGAGCGAGTCGTGTCGCTGCGCCAGCCGCTGAAGAATCGCCGCGACCCCCTCCATCGTCCGCTCCTCACTCGCGCTCCGCTTGCCGTCGGTGCCACTCTTCGGCGAAAAGATTGAAAAAGACGCGCCGCCGCGGATGCTGCGCGACCACGCTGTGATCCAATTGGACGCCTAAGCCCGGCCCTTGCGGCAGCGGGAAGTAGCCATCGACGACGTCGGGAACCCCCGGTGCCGCTGCCTTCACGTGCGCTTCGGCGAAATCGTTGAAGTGCTCTTGGATCTTGAAGTTGGTCGTGCAGGCAGCCAGATGCAGGTTCGCTGCGGTTCCGACCGGGCCGCAGACGTTGTGCGGCGCGACGAGGACATAGTACGCATCAGCCCACGCGGCCAACTTCTTCGTCTCCAGGAGTCCACCCAGATGCGTGATATCCGGTTGGATGATATCGGCTGCCTGGAGCTCGAAAAGTTCGCGAAAGTCATACCGAGTGTGGATCCGCTCGCCGGTCGCCACCGGGATCCGCACCTGCTCGGCGACCTTCTTCAAGGCAGCCAGATTGTGCGGCGGCACCGGCTCCTCGATCCAACTCGGCTGGTAGGGCTCGAGAAGTCGTGCCATCTCGATCGCGGTCGCCGGATTGAACCGTCCATGCATCTCGATCAAGATCTCGACCTCTGGCCCAACGGCATCGCGCACGGCCTCGACCAGTGCGATCACACGCCGCTTCTCAGCGAGATCGAGCTCATAGTAACCAGCACCGAACGGATCGAGCTTGAGCGCACGGTACCCGCACTCGACCACCCGGCGCGCTGCCTCCGCGAACTGCTCCGGTGTCCGCTCCACCGTATACCAGCCGTTGGCGTACGCCTTGATCCGATCCCGTACCGCGCCACCCAAAAGCTGATAGACGGGAAGACCGAGCGCCTTCCCCATGATGTCCCAGCAGGCGATCTCGATCGCCGCGATCCCCGACATCATCACGTAGTCGGGCCGGGCATAATCGTCGCGCATCATGTGAAAGACGAGGTCTTCGATCTGAAACGGGTCACGGCCGAGCACATGATTGGGGACCGCTTCGGCCAGGTAGCCCAACAGGGCATCCGTGTGGTTGAGCATCCGCGCCTCGCCGACCCCAGTGATCCCCTCGTCGGTATGCACCTCGACGAACGTCAGATTGCGCCAGGCCGTCCCGAGTACGTACGTCTTCACATCGACGATGCGCACCGCTTGCTCCTCCATCTCACGCGGCGACGCGCTGTCCCGTCGCCGCTCGCAGGACACGCTCCTCAGTGGCCTCGCCGCGAGCGAACTCGGCGACGATCCGCCCTCCGCTCATCACCAGAATGCGATGGCTCATACTCAGAATTTCGGGTAGTTCGGACGAGATCAACAGGATGGCCATACCAGTCTCGGCCAACTCGGCGATCAGCGCATGGACTTCGGCCTTCGCGCCCACATCGATCCCGCGCGTCGGCTCGTCCAGGATGAGCACCTTGGGATTCGTCGCCAGCGCTCGGGCAAGCACTACTTTCTGTTGATTCCCACCGCTCAGGTTCAAAACGCGCTGCTCCAGTGATGGCGTGCGGATGCGCATCCGCTGGACGAAGGAACGCGCGAGTTCCTCCTCGCGTCGTCGCGAGGGGAAGCCGAAGCGAGCCAAGCGAGCGAGCACAGAGAGCGAGACGTTCTCCCGAACGGACAGACTGGAGACGAGGCCTTCCAGTTTTCTGTCTTCTGGAACCAGGACGATCCCGTGCTGCACCGCCTCACGCGGGCTACGGATCCGTGTCGGACGCCCGTCGACCAGTATCTCCCCCGCGTCGATCGGATCCACCCCGAAAAGACAACGCGCTAACTCGGTTCGCCCCGCACCGACGAGTCCAGCCAGTCCCACGATCTCCCCGGCCCGCACGGTCAAACTGACGTCGTACAGGACGCCCGCGCGCGCCAGCCCGCGCACCTCGAGCCGCGGGACTCCTGGACACGACTGCACCTCGCGGAAGTAGGCCGAGAGATCGCGCCCCACCATCATCCTGATGAGCCCATCCCGTGTCGCCTCACCGATCGGCAGCGTCCCGACAACGCGTCCGTCCCGGAGGACTGTCACTCGGTCAGCCAGCGCGAACACTTCTTCCAGGCGATGCGAAATGTAGATGATCGCGACACCCTGCGCTCGCAAACCACGCAGAATCTCAAAGAGCCTTTCCGTCTCCTGCAGCGACAGTGCACTGGTCGGCTCATCCAAGATGAGGACTTGCACATCCTGGGAAAGTGCACGCGCGATCTCCACGAGCTGCTTTTGGGCAACACTGAGTCCCCGGACCGGTTGCTGCGGATCGATCGGTGCGCCAACACGTGCCAAGACCTGTGCCGCCTCGTGCCAGACACGTGGCCAATCGACTGCTCCCGGCAGGCCAGATCGCTGGGGAAGACGTCCGAGAAAGACGTTTTCCCCAACGGAGAGCGCATCGATGACGCTCAGTTCCTGATAAATGATTCCGATTCCGTGTTCGAGAGCCTGGCGAGGGTCACTGAAACGAACTGGCCGACCCTGCAGCAGAATCTCTCCCTCGTCCGGCTGCAGCGCGCCGGAAAGGATTTTCATGAGTGTCGACTTGCCTGCACCGTTCTCCCCGACGACCGCGAGCACTTCACCGGGAAAGACCGTCAAAGAGACACCCTCCAGGGCCACCACCCCCGGAAAGCGCTTCGTAATCTGGCGGGCTTCCAAGATCGGCTCAGCCATATTCTGCCCCCTGCCTTCGGGAAAGGGGCCGGGAGAGCCCCCGGCCCCTTCGTATGAGCGTCACTTCGTATAGCTGTTCAGGTTCTCCTTCGTCACCACCGTCACACCAGTGTCGATGTTCTTGAATGGTGGCTTCGCCTTGCCAGTCAGGATGTCGTAGGCCCACTGGACCGTCAGCACACCCATCTGAACCGGGCGCTGAACCATCGTCGCCGCGATGATTCCTTCCTGGATCGCGCGCTTCGTTTCCTCCAGGTCATCGAACGCCACGATGACCAGCTTGCCGATCCGATCTTGGAACTCGGGTGACTTGAGGACCTGCGCGAGCGTTGGTCCACCGGTCGCGCTGACACAAGCGATCCCGTTGAGATCCGGATGCGCTCGCAACATCGCCTCGCTGACCGACAGTCCCTTCTGCAAGTCATCGTCCGTCGCCTGCACGTCGACGACCTGGATATTCGGACCAACTCCCTCCTTGAACCCTTCGATCCGCTGGTTCAGATTGAGCGCGCCGAGCCCACCGGTGATGATGCCGACCTTTCCCCGGCCGTTCAGTAACTTGGCCATGGTTTCGCCCATCGTTTTACCAGCAGCCTTGTTGTCGGTACCGATGTACATCACGCGCTGGCTGTTTGGAGAATCGGAATCGAAGGTCATCATGAGGATGCCCTGCTTCATCCCCTCGGCGATCACCGGCTCGACCGACTTGGGCTCGTTGGGTGAGATCGAGATGGCATGCACCTTCTTGCGGATGAGATCTTCGATGATCTTCACTTGCAGAGCTGGGTCAGCTTGCTGCGGAGCGACATACTCGAACGTCACGCCGAGTTCCTTTACTTTCTGCTCGCCTCCCTTGCGGCAGTCTTCGAAGAAGGGGTGAACGAGTTTGGGCACCATTGCGATCGTGATCTTCGTCCCCGGTGCCACGGTCGGCACCGGTCCAGCCGCAGCCGCCGCGGTCGGTGTTGCGGCTGCTGCCGGAGTCGCGGCGGCAGCCGTCGGGGAAGCAGCCGCCGCGGCAGTTGGCGATGGAGCTGGTGCGCGCGTCGGTGTTGCTACTGGGGCCGGAGTCGGTGTCGCCTGTGCACCGCCACATGCATTCAGCAGGGACAGCGCTGCACCACCGACCAACAGGGAACGGAGCAGGTGTCACCGCGTAACCGTTTTGCGCAGTCGCTGATCGTCCTTGACGACTCTCCTCCTTCACTCATCCCGTCCTGTGTCTTGATCGCCCGATCACCCGATGGAACGACAATATAACGTGTCCGCGCATGCACCTCCCTCCGGTGATCCGTTACCCGTCCGCCACAGCAGGCAGATGCCAGGGCGGGAGTTCCGGCTCCGCGGTGTCGCGCGCCAGCTGGCGAGCACCCAGGCGCAGCGAGACGTCGCGTGCTCCTTGGCGCACCAGTCGCGATAACTCGAGGAACCGCTCCGGCGTATCTCGCACGACCGGAAACGAGATGCTCATCGCTGCGACCATCCGCCCACGGTGGTCGTAGATCGGTGCCGCTACGCAACGAACATCGGGATTGGACTCGCAGTTGTCCCAGGCGAGCCCACGGGCACGTGCTCGCTCGAGTTCGCTCCGCAGCTCAGCGAGCGTGCGGATACTGTTTCGCGTCATCGTCGGCAGCGGGTCCACACCGGCGAACCGTTCTTCCAGTTCCTCATCGGTCAAGCCGGAGAGCAACATCTTCCCCACCGCGGTGCAATGAGCAGGCAGTCGCCGACCGATCGCCGAAACCAGCCGCAAGGCATTCGTGCTGTCCACCTTGGCGATGTAGAAGACGTCCCGCCCCTCGAGCACCGCGATGTGCACCGTCTCGTCGCAGCGGGCCGCGATCTCCCGCGCCACCTGCTGCCCCTCGCGCGCCAGGTCGAGACCGGCAGCATAAGCGTTCCCAAGCTCGAAGACGCGCGCATCCAGCGCGAACCGGTGCGGATTTCCCTCGATCGGCCGAAGATACCGGCGCGCGACCAGCGTCGCCACCAGCTCGTGCGCCGTGCTGCGGGGCAGACCCAGAGCGCGCGCGATTTCCGGCACCGACAGCGACTCTGGCTGCGGGGTGCGCAGAAAGAGCTCGAGGATATCCAGGGCTCGCTCGACTGCCGGTACGCGACGTGCCATCGTTCTCTGTCCGATATATCAGACATTATCCGATCTGTCGACTCTCATCTGGTCACAGTCTAGTCCTCGCGTGTCCAGCTGTCAATCCCCCTGAGCGGATCGGAGACGATGCACGATCGCCGCGAGACCACGCGCTGACCTGCCAGGCTGGACAGACATCAGCGTCGGTCGGCCCACAGAACACAGCGAAGGACTCGCCGCGCGCAGGCAGCCCGTCGACGAGCCGCGCAGCGGTCGATCACTGCTCGCGCCACGCGAGCCGGCGTCCGACCCCGTGCGATCTGGCGGGCAACCATCCGTCACCGCCCCGACCAACCCCTGCTGGACACGGACGATCGGGCTGAATATACTCGCGTCCGTACGCATGTCCGGACAGTACGGTCCGGGAGGAGGGAGCTAGTTCGATGATGCAGGCCCGCTGGATCGGAGTGCTCTTGCTCGTCGCGCTCGCCCTGTCGTGGGCAGCAGCCCCGGTCGCTGGGGACGCCGGTATCACCGAACACCGCCCAGCAACGCGCCCTCTCGACCCGTCCGCGACCGCCGTTCCCAGCCTGACCACTGACCGATCGAGCTCGTTGACTACCCCGTCAGTCGCCGGATCGACCCAGCCCACTGCGGAGCCACCGACCGGGACGGACCAGACAGCGGGAAGGGTGGATCCCCCAAATCCGGTCGGCACGTCCGGAGGTGATGACGCAATGACTCGAGTTCTCCCTGACCGATCCCCGGTCATCACCGAGCCAACTCCTGGTGAGACGAGCTCGTCCCCGGACGGTAACCCTCCAGAGGACGCCGACGACTCGGCCGCACCCGCCGGTTCACCGCTAACGACAGCTACCCAACCGACCGACTCCCGTTTCGTGACTTCCCCCTCGTCAGGAAAGTCCCCCGACACGAGCGAGCGCGCGCAAGTCGCACCCCAGACCGGAAGCGGGTTCACGCCTGCGGTTCTGGCCCTCCTGACCACCAGCCTGCTCGGCTCGTTCTGCCTCCTGCTCGGTCTCGCGCTGAGTACGCTAGCTCGGCGACACCTCTGAGCAGGCCCACGATCACTGGAGCAGTGGCAAGAGCAGTCGCGGCCAGTGTCGGGCCACCGCCTCCCGCAAGCGTGCTGTCGTGACCACCCGGATCAGTCGACGATGCTCCTCGAAGCGCGCGAAGTCAGCGTCAGTCAGTCCCACCACATCCTGCCAGGGCATCAAGGGCTGAAAGCCGAGCGGTGGACGCTCGAAGAGCACCCAGACATCGGTGCTCCATTTCTCCGGTTTGGGGATCGCCAACAGCACTTCCCAATCCGCCACCGGTTCGCCGAGCAAATCGCTGAGACGTTGCGCCAGAACTCCTTCCAGCTCGCGACGGGCCGCCGGTCGACCGTACAGACTGCTGAGATACCGGTAGAGATCAGGCGCACGCGCACTGACCTCGAGCGCACGCTTGTGGAGAACGCGATCCCGCAACCGGAGCACGAGTTGCCTCGTACTCTCCGGCATGCCGGGCTCGCTCAAGCGAGCCAGCAGCGAGGCATCGTCATGACGCGGCAGTTCCTCGGCAGTTATCGCCCCAGCGAGGAGTGCGTCCTGCACGGCGCGCTGCAACATTGCCATCGCCGCTCGATTGGCATGGTGCCAGTACACGTTGTCGAACATCTCCTGCCGCGCGTTGATGAGCGAATGCAGCGGGCTCACTCCCTTGGCGGTCACCACGACCCGCGGCACACCGTGCACGTCGGCGACTCGCAGCGCATCGAGCAGGCGCGGCGTGTCGACGCCGCCATAGGGAACATTGCAGTGGCGAGCATCGCGGGGAAGGTAATCGAGCTTGTCCACGTCCAGCGCACCACTCAAGAGCCCCCGGACGAGGCGATCTGCCGCCGCGAGTGCTCCGCGTGGCGCGATGAGATCAGCGACCCGTCGAGGCTCGACTGCCCACTCCCGCTCCAAAACCTCCGCCAGCTCGCTCCGCTCGATCAACTGGCGGCCCACCTCCTCGTGCGGCAGCACTGGTCGCCCTAGCTCCTCGATCGCGTGGCTGAACGGGTAGTGTCCCACGTCGTGCAGCAGTGCGGCTGCCAAGGCAGTCCGTCGCGTCTCGTCGTCGATCCAACCAGCATCGTGCCGCCGTAAGGTCGCCAAAGCCTGGCGCATCAGGTGCAGCACACCGAGCGAATGCTCGTAGCGGGTGTGCTTCGCCCCTGGCCAAATCTTGCTGACGAAGCCGAGCTGCTGAATGCGGTCCAGTCGCTGGAAGGTCGGCGTGCTGATCAGCGCCACTTCGGCTCGAGTCAACGGAATGCGATCGTAGAGACTATCGCGTACGACGGTCACGTACCGTTCGTTGCACGTCATCGGCCGCTCCTCGTCTCGCCGACGATGCTACACTGCCCTGCGGTCGGATGCGGGCGAACGGGTGGAGGATCCCGATGCCGTGGTTCCGGTCACTGGTTCTGGCCATCGCTCGCCAGCCGTGGGTGGAACGGCTCGTACGCGAGTCAGCGCTGACCCTTCCAGTCGTGAGGCGCTTCGTCGCCGGAGAGAGCATGGCCGAAGCACTGGCGGTCGCCCGCGCGCTGGCTGACCGCGGCTTCGCGACCACGCTCGATCTTCTCGGGGAGGAAGTCGCCACTCCAAGCGAAGCTGCGGCCGCCACTCAGGCCTATGCGGAACTTCTGGCTGCGCTTGCCGATCGAGAGCTGGACGCCACCATCTCGGTCAAACCGACACACCTCGGCCTGCGCCTCGACCCTACCCTCGCTCGACTCAACCTCGAGCGGCTCGCCCGCCTGGCCCAGCGTCTCGGGCGACGGGTCGAAGTCGACATGGAAGACTCCTCGACCACCCGCGCGACGTTGGATCTCTTCGCGGCCTTGCACACCACCTACGGCGACCATCTCCAGATCGCCCTCCAGGCCTACCTCTACCGAACGGAAGGCGACATCGACACAGCAGTCGCGCGCGGCTGGCGGGTTCGCCTCGTCAAGGGCGCCTACGCTGAGCCCGCGACCGTCGCCTATCCGACGAAGGCTGCCGTCGATGCTGCCTACCGGCGTCACCTGGAGACGCTGCTCGAGTACGGTCGCTTCGTGGCAGTGGCCACGCACGACGAGGCGATTCTCCGCGTGGCCCGTGGTTTTGCCCGTCGCATCGGCGTTGGGCCCGAAAAGTACGAATTCCAGATGCTCTACGGTGTCCGACGCGACCTCCAGGAGCAACTCCGTCGGGCTGGCGAACCGGTCCGCGTCTACGTTCCCTTCGGCCGCCAGTGGTATCCCTACTTCAACCGCCGCCTCGCCGAGCGCCCTGCCAACCTCGTGTTTCTGCTGGGTCAGCTCGTCAAGAGGTGACTCGTCTCGACAACGGCGTAGCGGAGCGAACGGGCGGAGGCTGCGCGGCTGTCTGACTATCCCCCCATCGTACCAGGATCACACGCCACCTTACCGAGGACTGACCATCCAGTTGATCTAGTACTTTTAGGCAGGTATACTGGATCCGTGCAGCAGGCAGGCATTTTTTCGTTCGTGCTGCTCGAAGCGACCCAGGAGGTGAAGTGATGAGTTCTGTGCGCCCGGCCCGTGTCGTTCTCTTGCGCCGCCTCGTCGCGCTCGCTACCATCCTGGTTCTCGTGCTCCCTGCACTCGGCGCCGCGGCTGTCAGTGCTGACGAGAAAATCGGTTCGAACGAGGTTTCAGTTCACCCGATAAAGACGGTCGTGAACACCGTCGAGGCGTCCCCGATCAGCGTGGGCCTGCCGACCCGTCCTAGCGAATGCCCTACTGACCAGACCGATGCTATTCCGGTGGAGCCGCAGGAAGCCCCTGAACAAGAACACCAGGTCAAGTACCCCCCGACTCTACCTGCGATTCAGGCCCCTAAAGGTACAGCTACGTCCCAGGACGAGGCAACAACGACCAGTGGAGACGAGCAGACCGGACTGGGGAAGAGCAGCACCGCATTTCCGGATCCGATTAAGGTCGAGGCAGCAAATCCGACGACACAACTTGTTGAGCAGCAGCAAGCAACTCCGTCAGCGACCGACAACGGAAACTGCCCACCTACGCAAGGACACGGAAACGACGATGATACCAGTGATTCCGGTCCTGCTGGCAGCAACACCGGTAACGGCTCCGGCGATGGCAACGGGCACACGACACCGAGTTACACGTGCGGCGGTAAGGAATACGTACTCGAGCAACCTGGCTGGTATTACTGCCTCGACTTCCGCAAGATCTGGCTGAACGCGGATGATCGCCCCACCTCGCCACCCTCTGGTGCGTCTGTCAGTCTTGACATCTCGCTGAATGACCAGTTCCTCGGATCGTTCGAGTGCACCGCAACAGGGTGTGAGCCGCTCGTCGTATTCCTGGCCAACTTCGATCCGGACACAGCCGTCTTCCATATAGAGGAGGACGAGCTACCGCAAGGATGGCAGCTCCACCCGCGCTATCAGGACGGCGCAACCTTCCTTGAGTTGCGGGACCCCCCAGGCCAGGGGCCGGGACCAGCTTGCCTGAATACTAGGTGGCGTAATTATAGTGATCTCTACGTGACTGAGTGCCTCCTCGTCATTGCAAATCAGCAGGTAGCCTCCACGGGTGGCACCGGTGAGGACAACTCTGGCAGCGGCCAGGGCGGAAGCGGCCAAGACGGCAGCGGCAGGAGTGCCGGGAGCTCAGGTGGCACGGGTGGTACAGGGGGCAACGGCGGCAGCACTGGAGGAGCGTCCACTGCACCAGACACATCCTCGGTCCCAGCAAGCGAGGCCGCCAGCCCGAGCACTGACACCCAGTCAGCGGGCAGTAGCGAAGCACTCGCTCTCCAGCAGCCGGCGACTGAGCCCTCCCCAGCCAGCTCGGCAGGGAGCACCATGCCGCCTCTCCCACAAGTCCTCCCGCGCACCGGTCAGCCCCAAGCACTCACCTCACTCGCTGGCATCGGCCTCGTCCTGCTCGGCTGCGGAGTGATCCTGCTTCGTCGCCCTGCCCGAGCTCGTTGACGCTCCGCCAGTCGTTCGCGCATGGCATCTCAGTCGGGTCCTTTACCGACGGAGATGCCATGCCCTTCCCAGTGGCCTTATCGGGTGTGCACCGTGGAGCAACCCAAACGACCTTTGATCCAGGCTGGCCCCTTTTGTCTCCCTGATCGATGCACTGCGATCCATTGGAGCTTCCCGCTGACGCTGCTCCACGGCAGAACGGTCATGCTCGTGTCGACCGCTTCAGCGGGACCCGACGAGATCAGGCAGTGAACCATCTGCTGCGAACGGCACCATGGATGCGGGCCAGCCAAAGGTGCCCCAACGCATTTCTGCAACAACGGACACGCAAGAGAAACGCCTGGCGATCTGTTCAGTCGCGCGCTCACCCCCTCACAGCCGGACCCAATCCGGCCGTCGCGATCCACCCCGAGAAGGGCGCTCGCTACGTACTGGAGCCCCCCTCGCTGACTCTCGCGAGCCGTGCGAGAGAGGGTCACGCAAGCCGGTAGCGAGCGTTCTCGCACCAGGCGTGACACTCGAGCCACCATCACCCCCAAAGCCGAATACCGGCGAGAGCGGCCCGCTCCACTAAGACTCCGCAGTCCCACAAGTCCGCCGAGCCGTAGACTCCGCTCATGCCTCTCCCGGATCGCCCACCGTATCACTGAGTCGAGGCACTCAGGCGCCCAGGAGTGCGAGTAGTTCGGTCGTCAGGACAACCGTCCCGGAGAATCGAGCGATGGGTGTACCAAGGCCCACGCCGTTACTGACCAGTCCGTATGCGTGGCATCGTTCCTGCGACGAGTCGACTCTTCCCGTATGCCGCAGGGTCGTCTCGACGAACCCGACGACGAAGGCGCCGACCGCGACCGTGAGAGAAACCAGCAAGACGAGTACTACGCGAGCTCGCTCGCCACTGGTCTTCGACGCAAGGCCGTCGCTCCCTTTACCCAGGACGACGAACCCGTATACTCTGCTCGGTAGGTGGATGGACTGACGCGTAGCTGACGAGTCGCACCAGTGGTGGGTGAAAGGAAGACAGCTGGATCCCGCCCCATTCTGGCTGCACTCGGTTGCCTGGGTGCAGGCCTGCTCCTCGTCTTCGGTCTCACCATTGGGGCCAGTATCGGCTATCTCGTCTACCGTACCCGCACCCAGGGAAGCGCACCCACGGCTACGCCCGCTCCGCTCGCCCGCGTGACCGCCCCCGCCGAACCCACCGTTCGACCAGCCACACCGACTGCCACCGCCCCGCAGCGACTCACTCCGACGCGCGTATCCCGGCCGACCCCGTCGCCGGCCCCGTCGCCGACGCTACCTCCTGTTCCGACCCCGACGACGGCGCCGCCACCCACCCCGTCACCGACTCCTGCGCCAGCTCCTGCCCCGACCAATCCGCCTTCGGTCGCAGCAACACCGCGGACCATCGAGGGCTGGCAGGAGTACCGTGACCCGGGTTATCTGCGCGTCCAGATCCCACCCGGTTGGCTCGTCGTCACCACGCCCGAAGCACCCGAGTACAACTTGCACAGCTGTCACTGCTATTGGATGCTCATGAGCCAGCAGATGGTGCAGAACAGTCCCTCGGCCGAGGACGTCGCTGCCTGGTTCGATAGCATGGGCCCCGACGATCTTGCACCTGGCGGTGTCCTCATCGAAATCCTCCGGGCAGACTCCGAGTACGCCCCACCCGTCGATTGGGGCACTCCCTTCTCTCGGGTCGAGATTCGGCCGGGCTTTCCGGCGGAGTACTATGACCTCGATCCGGCTGGGCGCAAGTGGGGCTTCCGCTACCGCGATGCACGAGGGCGGAGTTGGGCGATCATCGTGAAGACGAACGACGTCCTCACCGGGAAAAGCCCGACGCTCATCGACATCTCAGCCATCTTGGAGACGATCGACCACCGCTGAGCTGCTCGAGCCGCCACCGAGCACCACCGTACCCTGCATCCTTTCCGCTGGTCTCCTGGTCGCGATCGATGGTGCGAGAAGACGCCCGCCTTCGCTCGCTGCGTGCCAGCACCCGCATCAGCTGGGAACCATTGCGGATCCGCTTGCCGACGAGCGAACACTTGGGCTGGTATGCTTGTTTCCCGGTGACTGGGTGGACGCCAGCGATCACGGGAGAGATCCCATGCACATTCCCGACGGCTATATCAGCCCGGCAACAGCACTGGCCTACTGGGGAGGTATCCTTCCCTTCTGGTACATCGCGTCCCAACGCTTGCGTCGTCTGCTGGTTGGTCGCACGGTACCTGCCCTGGCCCTCTTTTCCGCATTTGTCTTCGTGGTGATGATGTTCAATGTCCCCGTGCCTGGTGGAACCACCGCACACGCGGTCGGCAGCGTGCTCGCCGCCATCGTCCTCGGTCCGTGGGCCGCGATCGTCGCCACATCGGTTGCCTTGATCGTCCAAGCCTTGTTTTTCGGTGACGGGGGTATCCTGGCCATCGGCGCCAACTGTTTCATCCTCGGGGTCGCGATGCCCTTGGCCGGCTACGGAATCTACCGTCTGATCGCCGGCTCCAGCCCGCTGGAAAGCCGTCGCCGGGTCATCGCCGCTGCCGCGGCTGGCTACTTCGGTATCAATGTCGCTGCCCTGTTGGTCGGTCTCACGCTCGGTGTCCAGCCGCTTCTCTGGAGCGAAAACGGCCGCGCCCTGTACAGCCCCTACGGTCTGGAAGTTGCTGTTCCCGCCATGCTCATTCCACACCTCACCGTGGCGGGGCTCGCCGAGGGGATCGTCACAGCCGCTGGACTCACACTGGTACACCGGTTCTACCCGGAAGTCTTGGGCAGCGTTCCGTCCCAGGTTCCGACAGCGGCCCGGCAGCGCTCGCTCATCTTGCTCATCACCGCTGTGCTTGTCTTGCTCACCCCGCTCGGTCTGGTGGCCTCCGGTGCTGCCTGGGGCGAGTGGTCGGCTGAAGAGCTGGAGCAGCTGGTCGGCTACGTTCCCAGTGGACTGGCGCGCTGGGAAGGCTGGTGGCGTGCTCCTCTTCCCGATTACAGTCTGCCGTGGATGCCGGAAAGCGCGTCCTTCTCCGAACAGGCGCTTGCCTACGTGCTCTCCGCGATCATCGGTATCGGTTTAGTCAGTGCCCTGATCTTCGGACTGCGTCTCTTGCTGCAGCCACGCTCGCCCGAGGACCGGTCCGCTGCCTCCGCGCGCTAGCATCGAAGGTGCCACATGGCCCGCCGCAGCTTTCTGGAAAAAACGCTCGCTGACCTCGCCACCACGCTCGAGCACACGGTCTATACCGAGGAGATAGCCCGTCGTTCCGGGCTTCTCCAGCGGCTCGATGCGCGCGTCAAGGTTGTTTTACTCGGCTTCGCGCTCCTCGTCGCCGCGAGTCTTCAGACCGCTCTGATGCAGCTCGCCCTGCTGGTTCTACTCCTCATCTTGCTCGCCGCCAGCCGGATACCAGCATCGATCGTCGTTCGTCTCGGTCTCGGTCTACCGGTCTTCACCCTGCTCGTCGCTGTCCCAGCGCTCTTCGTCGTGCCCGGACCGCCCCTCCTGCACCTGCCGTTCGGCCTGACTATCAGCACCACCGGCGCCTGGAGCGTGCTGACGCTGCTGCTCCGCGTCACCACTTCGGTTCTGGCGGCCGCCGCGCTCATGCTCACCACGCGATGGTCGGATCTGCTCGCGGCACTGCGCACCCTTCGCATTCCGCTCGTTTTCGTCGTGGTGCTGGCCATGGCCTACCGGTACGTCTTCGTGCTCCTCGAGCTCGTGCAGGATCTCCTGCTCGCCCGTCGCAGCCGAACGCTGTCAGCCATCCCCGGCCCTGATCAGCGACGCTGGTTGACCACGGCACTCGCTGTCCTCTTTCAACGCAGCCTCCGGACCAGCGAACTGGTCTACCAGGCGATGACTGCTCGGGGCTTCCGCGGCGAGCCGCGTACCCTGCGTCCCCGCGCTCTGACCGAGGCGGACTGGTTCGCCCTCTCGGTCGGATCCGCTGCCTGCGCCGCGCTCTGGTTGATCGATTTGGCTCATCCATGAGGACCGTGTTCGAGCTCCACCGCGTGAGTTACGCCTACCACGGCCGCATCCCGGCTCTCGTCGATGTCGATCTGACGATCGCAGCCGGCGAGGCGCTCGTCGTACTCGGCCCGAACGGCTCCGGCAAATCGACACTGCTCAAAATCCTGGACGGTCTGTATCGACCCTCGAGCGGCCAGATTTTCGCTTTCGGTCGGGATATCACGTCGGTTGCTGATGATCCCGAACTCGGCTACTGGCTCCACCAGCGCGTCGGGCTCGTCTTCCAGGAACCGGATGTCCAGCTCTTTTCACCGACCGTCTTCGACGATGTCGCCTTCGGCCCTCTCCAGCTCGGTTGGTCACCGGACCGTGTGCGCGACGCAGTCCAGCGTGTCCTGGCCGAACTCGCTCTCGAGCACCTGGCTGACCGCGCTCCCTTCGAGTTGAGCGGTGGGGAGAAGAAGCGCGTCGCCCTGGCGACGGTGCTCGTGATGGAGCCAGAGGTGATCCTGCTCGATGAGCCGACAGCCAACTTGGATCCGCGGAGCCGCGCGCAGCTGATCGAGCTTCTCGCCGCCTTGCACGCGCGCGGGCACACGCTGGTCATCGCCACCCACGAACTGGATTTGGCCGCCGCACTCGGCACACGGTTGATCGTCTTTGGGGAACGCGAGCACCGACCCATCGCCGAGGGTTCGCCGGCCCAGGTGCTCGCCGATCACGAACTTCTCCTGACCGCCAATCTGATCCACGAGCACCTGCACTGGCACGGATCGCTCCAGCACTCGCATCCACACTGGCACGACCCCGAGCATCAGCACGATCACGACTGAACGAACCGGGCCGGACTCCCTTTTTCGGGAGTCCGGCCCGCTCGACGTCGAGAGATTGTCAATGTCAGGCCGCGCTCGCCAGCAAGCGCAGGTCGGAGTTGCGCAGCTTCTGCAGCGCCTCCTTCTCGACCTGGCGGACACGCTCGCGGCTGATCTTCAGGGCATCGGCGATTTCCGCCAGGGTGCGCGGCTGCTCGCCGTCCAGACCGAAGCGCATCACCAGGACGGTGCGCTCGCGCTCCGTGAGCTGCTCCAGGCTGCGGCGGATCTGCTCGCGGATCGCATTGGTCAACGCTTCCTCGACCACGTCATCGCTCCTCGGATCAGGCAAAAGATCACCGATCGAGCTCTCGCCATCCTCACCGATCGGCTTGTCGAGCGAGGACGTTCGCGGAATCTGCGTCCGGGCCTGCTCGATCCGCGCCACATCGATGCCCAACAGTTCAGCCAGTTCCTCGTTCGTCGCTGGTCGACCCTTCTGCTGCTCGATCTGTGCCTCCGTGCGCCGGATCTTGGCGATCAAGTCATGCATGTGGACGGGAACCCGGATCGTTCGGCTCAAGTTGGCCACGGCACGCCCGATCGCCTGGCGGATCCAGAAGGTCGCATAGGTGCTGAAGCGGTAACCCAGTTCCGGATCGTACCGCTCCACCGCCGTCATCAGACCGATGTTCCCCTCCTGGATCAGATCGATCAGCGGCAATTCGCTCGAGCGGTAACGCTTGGCGATCGAGACGACCAGGCGCAGGTTGTGCCGGATCAGCTTTTCGCGCGCCTCCTGCCCCTTGCGCACGAGTTCGCGCAGCTCAGGAGTGTCTTCACCGGCCTCGATCCGCTTGCGAGCCGCCAAACCAGCCCGTACGGCCCGGGAGTACTCGATTTCCTCCTGGTGGGTCAGCAACCGGTGACCCCCCACCTCACGGAAATAGCGGTACACCGCATCGTTGGCCGCCTGATCGATGAGATCGTCGGACTCTTCGATCTCCTCGATCTCTTCGACCTCCTCGAGCCCTTCCGACGCGATCAGTTCTTCGAGTTCCAGCAGTTCCTGCAGTTCACGTTCCGTCATGGGTCTCTCATACCTCCGTTGTTCGGACGCGTCGTACGGACACCGCACGACGACGTTTCGAAACCTACATATACTAGCACACACCGTACGCCAGCGTCAAGGTCACCCCGGCTGCTGAGGCCAGCGGCCGAGTGTGACCCGAACGGTCTGCTGGCGTCCATCGCGCAACACTGTCAGCTCGACCGTGTCGCCCGGCTGATGTGCGCCGATCCGCGCCGCCAGATCCTGCATTCCCGCGACGGGCTGACCATCGATCGCCACGATCACGTCGCCCAGCTGGGTGATGTCCAATCCACTCATTTGCGCCGGACGCAATCCAGCTCGTGCTGCCGGGCTTCCCGGCACCACGCTCAGGACGATGACCCCTCGGTCGACCGACAGTCCGAATCGGCGCGCCCGCTGCGCGTCGAGATCGGTCCCGCTGATGCCCAGCCAGGCGGGCTCGAGCTGCGCACCTTGCTCGAGCTGCGGCAGCACGCGCTTCACCGTGTTGCTCGGAACGGCGAAGCCGATGCCGACGTTTCCTCGGATCGGGCTCTCGATCATAGTGGTGATGCCGATCACTTCGCCCTGGGCATCGAAGAGCGGCCCGCCGCTATTGCCGGGATTGATCGGTGCATCGGTCTGGATCAGTCCCGTCCGCAACCGATCACCCGGTGGGTTCCAGCTCCGGTTCACGGCACTGACGATTCCTTGGGTGACCGTACCAGAGAGACCGAAGGGACTGCCGATCGCGACCACCACGTCGCCGACTTGGACGCGGTCGGAGTCGCCGAGCACCGCCACCGGCACTCCTTCGGGAAGGCGGTCGACGCGAAGCAGGGCGATATCGTTCGCCTCGTCGGTACCCAGCACCTGTGCCGAAACACGCTCACCCGTTACGAATCGAATTTCCACCGTGCTCGTTCCCGCGACCACGTGAGCAGCCGTGACGATGAGCCCCTGTTGGTCGATCACGACACCGCTACCAGCGCCTTGCCGGTCGAAGAAGCCGTTCGATGTTTGCGCGATCACATCGACGACGGCTTTCCCGTAACGCTGGTACACCTGCCCAGCAACCGTCGTCGCCTGCACCTCGGCGACCGGTTGCGGGTGAGATTCAGCCGGAGCCGTCACCGCAATCGAGACCGTCGACGTGCCGGCTCCCCGCTCGCCAGCGAGCGAGGCCCCCGCCAGGCCCCCGATCACTCCGGCTATCAGGAATCCGATCACGACCAAGAGCGGCAGAATCCGCTGTCTTACCGAACTCCTCTGCTCCATCGTGCATCCTCCAGCACATCCTGCACCGCGCACACCGGTGCTTCCGCTCTGAGCCTACCGGCGGCGGATCAAAATCAGGCAAGATCCAGCTGAGAATCTCCTGAGAATCGTCGGCGACTACGCGGGAGACACGAGACTTGGCGCCGCCCGAGCTTCGCCTTCCGCGCTCGCTGGTTCGACCGGGAGCAATACCGTGAAGATGCTCCCCTCGCCGGGTCGACTCACCACGCGAATTTCGCCGCGCATCGCCTCCAACAGCGATTTCGCGATCGCGAGTCCCAGGCCGGTCCCCTCGCCACTCCGGGCACTGTCGCCGCGGAAGAAACGCTCGAAGATGTGCGGCATGATCGCGGGGTCGATGCCGATCCCCGTATCTCGGACCGCGATACCCGCGCGACCCTGCTCCACGACGACCGTCGCCTCCACCATGCCGTCCTCCGGCGTGTACTTCAGCGCGTTGTCCAGAAGGATCAACAGCACCTGATAGAGGAGATCCCGATCAGCCCGCACGACGACGTCGCGCTCCACTCGCACCCTGGCGACCGGTCGCGGTCGCAAGAGTTGCGCTTGCCGAACTGCATCCTCCACGAGCGACCCCAGCTGCACCGGCTCCAGCCGTGGGCGGAGACCAGCGTCGGCTCGCGCCAGCGTCAACAGTTCGCGGACCAGCCGAATCATCCGTTCGATCTCCGCCGCGACGTCCGCCAGGATCGCTCGCTGTTCCTCGAGAGGAAGAGGGGGCTCCCGTTGCAAGAGTTCGACGTTCCCCCGTAAGGTGGTCAGTGGTGTACGCAGCTCGTGAGAGGCATCCGCCACGAACCGGCGCTGTGCTTGCAGGGCATGCTCGACTTGCTGATAGGCCGCCTGGAGCTCGGTCAGCATCTCGTTCAGTGTCGTCACCAGCGCACCGATCTCGTCGTTCGGTCCGTCGTAGTCCACTCGTCGGCTGAAGTCACGCGCCTGCCCGATTTCCCGAGCGATCTGTGTGATCCGATTGATCGGCCGCAGGCTCGCGCCAGCCAATACCCAGCCGACGAAAAAGGCGGTGATCGTCGACACCACGGTGCCGACCGTCAAGTAGCGGCGCAGCATCGCGAGCGCTTGATCGAGATCGGCGAGCGGTCGCGCCACCTGCAGAATGCCGACCGGCTGGCCGTTGGCCGTGACCGTCCGACTGTACACGAGCAGGCGCCCATTGTCGGTCCGCACGATCTCCAACCAGCCGGTCGCCTGTCCGTTCGTCAGAGCTGTGAGGCCCTGACTGCTGAGCGGCAATTCGTAACCGTTCAAGTTGATCGAGCGCGAGATCACTTGCCCGGAAAGATCGCGCGTCTGCACGAAGGTTTGCGGTATCGCCACCTTGCCCTGCGGCGTCCGAATCACCGTCAGGCGAAACTCACCTTGCGTGACGATCTGGGCCGCTTCCTCGGCCAGTGCTCGCTCTTGCCATTGCAGACTGAAGCGGGCAACCAGCACGTAGAGCACGACGCTGAAGATCACCAGCGTGCAGACCAGGATCCCACTGTAGAGCAGCGTCAAACGCAGCCGGATCGACATTTCTCCTCAGGACTCCCGCAACACATAGCCCACACCCCGGACGGTATGGATCAGTCGGGGCTCCCCACCGGCCTCCAGCTTCTGTCGGAGATAGCCGATGTAGACATCGAGCACGCTATCGTATCCGTCGAAGTCGTGTCCCCACACCGCCAGCAGGATCTGATTCCGCGTCAACACGCGGCGAGGATGCCGCATGAAGTACGAGAGCAGATCGAACTCGCGCGGGCTCAAGCGGAACGAGCGGTCACCGCGCCGCGTCTCCCGCGTCACCGGGTCCAAGACCAAATCAGCGAAGACGAGGGGCTTCTCGTCGCTAGCCGGTTCGACTCGACGCAGAAGAGCCCGAATGCGCGCGAGAAGCTCAGCTGGTGCGAACGGCTTGACCAGATAGTCGTCGGCTCCGCTGTCCAACCCCAGGACGCGGTCTTCCACCGCGTCCCGGGCCGTCAGCATCAGGATCGGCGTGCCATCACCGGCCGCTCGCAAGCGCTGGACTACCGCCAACCCGTCCATTCCCGGCAATAACCAGTCGAGCACGATCAGATCCGGTCGCCGCTCCGCCACCAGGCGCAACGCCTCATCGCCCGACTGCGCAACGCTCACCGTGAAACCCTCGTACGACAGCGTTCGCCGCAGCATCTCCACCAGTCGCGTGTCGTCATCCACCACCAGCACGTGCGTCATCGCCGCGACTCCGCTTCCAGCCGACCTCCATTGCTCGTCTCGCATCCTACCACGGCGTTCTGTCCACTCGCCCGATTCTCAGCGAACTCTTACCGCACTCTTGCTCGTTTCTCAGGCTCGTCGATTACGCTGCTGCTCGGGAGGAACGACGTGAGGACGCAGCACCGATTGGGTGCACTGTTCGAAAGAATGGCGATCATCGCAGCGATCGCCGCGCTGTTGCTCGCGGCGTGTGGAGGAAGCGCTGCTCCCACGGCGACTCCCCTCCCCGCCACACCGCTGGCCCCCTCACCCACCCCGATGCCCACTGCCACGATCCCGGGCCCGGTCGACACGCCGACGGCCGTCCCCACCGCCAGCCCGACCCCGACGCGCGCAATGATGGCAACACCTGCTACTGGTAGTGAAGCCAGTGCTGGTCTGATTTTCCGCATCGTGCCTGAACAGAGCGAGGCGCGCTATCGGGTGCGCGAGCAACTGCTGGGCCGATCTCTGCCCAACGACGCGGTAGGCAGCACGCGGGCGATCGAGGGGCGCATCGTGTTCATGGCCGACGGAGCCATCGACAGCGCGCAGTCGCGTGTGACGGTCGATCTCACGACGCTGCGGAGCGACGAGGCGCGTCGTGACAATTACATCAAACAGAACACGCTCGAGGTCGCTCGTTTTCCCAAGGCTGAATTCCAGCCCACCGCTGCCCGCGGGCTCCCGTGGCCGTTGCCCCAGAGCGGGGAATTCAGCTTCCAGTTGGAGGGGAATCTCACTGTCCACGGCGTGACCAAGCCCGTCGTCTGGGACGTTCGTGCGACCGTCGACGGGTCGCGCATCACCGGGACAGCGACCACCACGGTGACGTTCGCCGACTTCGGCATGACGCAACCGCGTGTGCCGATCGTCCTGAGCGTGGAGGAGACGATCACCTTGGAGCTGGACTTTACGGTCGAACCGCAGTCATGAGGCGGCCGGCACGATTCACGCGACGCTTGCTGCTTCTCTCCAGTCTCGGGATCGCGGCAGCCTGCCGCAACCGACCTAACCCAACGCAAACTCCCAGCCTGCCCTCTCCCACCTCCTCTCTCGGGCCGGGGTCGACGGTCACCACCGCACCCCGGCCCTCTCCTTTTCTCCAGCCGACGCCGAGCGTCACACCGACCGCGACACCTTCATCCCAGCCGTCGCCGAGCCCCACGCTCCTCCCGTCACCGACACCGCACCCTCTCGCGGCCTACACCATCGAAGGCCTCCGTGCCCGCCAGTATCGTGGCGGCCAGATCGAACTCCTCCGTACCGTTACCGAGACCGATACCTACACCTACTTCCATATCCGTTATCCCTCCGATGGGCTGCGCATCACCGGCGGCCTGCACCGACCCCACGGTCCGGGACCATTTCCTGTCGTCATTCTCTGTCACGGGTACATACCGCCAGACCAGTACTGGACTGGTGCCGACACGATCCAAGCGGCCGATGAGCTGGCCCGCCGCGGCTACCTCTGCCTCGCGCCCGACTTTCGCGGCTGGGGTGGTTCCGATGCCGGTCCCAATTATTTCCGGACCGGCATCGTCATCGATACCCTGGAGCTGATCAGCTCGCTCTCTTCTCTCCCGGAAGCTGATGCGACGCGCGTCGGTCTCTGGGGACACAGCATGGGCGGCGGGCTCGTGGCCAAAGCAATCTGTATCGACGACCGTATCCGCGCTGCCGTGCTGTACGCGCCTGTGAGTGGCTGGGATCTCGACAATATCCGCAAGTGGGGCAATGGTGCGCGCCCCGACGATCCGCTGGGGCCGCTTTACGCGCAAGCAGCTCAGGACGAAACGTTCTTGCGATCGACCTCGCCACTCTTTCACTTTCACTTCGTGAACTGCCCTGTCCAGATCCACGTCGGTACCGCCGATACCGTGACGCCGCCGGAATGGTCACGGGCTATTCGTGACAGCTTACTCCTCGCTGGGAAACGAGTCGAGTACTTCGAGTATCCCGGCGAGGGACACGCGTTCTCGCCTCCGGCGTGGCGACAATTCATCGAGCGTACCGTTCTCTTCTACGATCGCACCCTCCGCACACCCTGAGCATGCTCTCCGGTATACTCGCCTTCGTCAGCGGGGAGCCGGACGATGCATCTGAGCGAGACGTATCGTCGTATAGTCCAATGCGGTGGGATCGTTCGCCGGGCGAACGAAACCGCAGAGCTGGAAGCCTGCAGCGACGAGCTGCTCGTCCGGCGCGTTGCCGACGGCGATACCCGAGCTTTCGAGCTGCTCTACGATCGGTACGCTCGACCGGTCTATTCGCTCGCCTGTCGCATGCTGGGCGATCCCAGCGAGGCTGAAGAGCTGCTGCAGGAGACCTTCTTGCGGTTTTGGCAGCAGGCCTCACGGTTCGAGGCACGACGCGGCTCGTTCGGAAGCTGGCTCATGAGTATCGCACACAACCTCGCCATCGACACCCTCCGCGCTCGCCGGCGCCGCCCACAACGGGCGGATTTCGTGGACCTGACCACGCTCCCCTGGCACGAGATCGACCAGGCGGCGTCGGCCCATGAGGCAGCTGAAGCGAGCGAGCTCCGCGACCGGGTGCGTCGAGCGATGGCGCAGCTTCCCGAACCCCAGCGCCTGGCGATCGAACTCGCCTATTACGCTGGCCTCACCCACAGCGAAATCGCAGCGGTCCTGGGTGAACCGATCGGCACCATCAAGACGCGCCTACGGCTGGGAATGCAGAAGTTACAGCAGCTCCTGCGCGAACAGCCAGCGGAGCGTGCGCCATGACCGAGCCAGCACCACAGGTCGCCAACTGTCCGGACGATCTCCTTCCCGGCTACGCGCTCGGCGTCCTCGACCCTGAAGAATTGGAGGTGGTCGAGCATCATCTCGCTCGCTGCGCGCGCTGTCGTGCCGTCACTGCCGAACTCCGCTCGACAGCGCAGTTGCTCGCCTTCGCTCCCGCCCCCCAACCGGTCCCCGCTCGCGCTCGCCGTCGGCTCCGCGCCGAGCTTCACCTCCGGCAGCCCGCCTCGAGCCTCGTCGCTTGGTTGCGACGTCCTGCCTGGCTCCTGGCGACCGCCGCGACCGTTCTCGCTGCCTTCTTCGGCTGGCAACTTCTCCAGCAGCAGCAGGTCGCCCAGCAGCGTGCCCAGCTCGCTAGCCAAGCGGACTCGCAGCGACGCGCCGTGGTCCAGCTCCTCGCCCAGCGCGACGGTCTCTTGATCCGCCTCCAGGGACACGGAGCCGCCCGCGACGCGCACGGCGCGATCATTCTCGATCCGTCCAGCAATACCGCGCTGATCGCCGTCGAGGGGCTGCCCCGCCCGGCCCCCGGTCAAGCCTACGTGGTTTGGCTCGTCCGCGGGGAAGACTATCGTCAGGCGGGTATCCTGCCGATCGACGAAAACGGTCATGCCGAACTGTTCCTCTCCCCACGCGAGCCGCTTCGTCTCTACGATGCCCTGGCGATCACGCTCGAGACCAACGCGCAGGCGACCAGTCCGAACGGCCAGCCGGTTGCGGTTGCCTGGCTCGATTAGATTAGATCAGGATTTCTCCGTCCTTCATGAACAGCTGGCCATCGACCCACACTTCGCTGTCTCGCCGCAGATCGCAAATCATGTCCCAGTGCACCGCCGAGCGGTTGCGACTCCCGGTTTCGGGATAGCCAGCACCGATCGCCAAGTGGAGCGTTCCCCCGATCTTTTCGTCGAACAAAATGTTCCCGGTGAAGCGGGTAATCGATCGGTTGAGCCCAAAGGCGAACTCGCCGACGAAGCGTGCCCCCTCATCGGTTTCCAGCATGCGATGCAAGAACGCCTCATTCCGCGCCGCCGTCGCCTTGACGACTCGGCCTCCTTCGAACCACAGCCGGATATCCTCGACCTGCCGCCCCTGCACCATGGACGGATAACTGAAGCGGATCGTCCCTTCCACGGAATCCTCGACCGGCCCAGTGAAGATCTCACCGTCGGGGAAGTTCTTTCGTCCATCGGCATTCACGAAGCGTCGTCCAGCGATCGACAAGCGGAGATCCGTATCTGGTGCCCGCACGTGAATTTCCCGTTTGTCCGCGAGCCAGTCGATGATACGCGCTTGCTCGCGCGACTGCTCCCGCCAGGCCGTTACCGGGTCGTCCCGATCGAGGAAGCCGGCCCGCAGGACGAACTCTTCGTATTCGGCGAGCGCCATTTCCGCGTCCTGCGCATACGCCTCGGTCGGATAGAGCGTCACGCACCAGGCCAGCTTCCCAGCAGCTGCCCGCTCGAGGTAGGTCTGACGCAGTTCCGTCCGTGCCCGTTGGTGCAGCTGCTGGCGAGCTGGATCGACCCCGGTCAACGCCTTGGTGTTGCTCTCGCTCAGGATACGCAAGAGCGCATCAGCCTGCTCCGGCCCCAGTCGCTCGTCCGGTGACACGAACGTGAGTTGCTGGTCGTTCGCCACGCGGAACATGATTTCAGCGAGTCCCGGCAGCGCGACCTGCACGACCGGATGAGCACCCCGTTCCAGCACGAGGCGATAGACCTCGCGGATCAAGGGAGCAGCGAGCGGCGTTCCCCCGATCACGACGAGCTGTTCTGGTTGCACCGCGAGCGAGTAGTCCACGAGCACTCGTGCCCATTTGGCGATCCGCGGATCAGTCATCGCGCGCCTCCTTCCATCTGCGCATCCTACAATGCCTGGAGGTTCCTTGTCCTCACTCGTGCCAACGCTACCCCTCCCTCGCACCACCGATCGAACCTGCGCGATGCGGCTCACCAGCATGCCCCTTCCCTCGAAAGGGCAACCGCTGGCCTCGCACCCGGATCAGCAGCCGATTCGGTACTTTCGGTTCTACCGCTCGTTGCACGACCGATCGTATGTTCTCTTCGAGGAGACGTCAGCGCTGCTGGAGGTTGGTCGTGCGCCTGGTCCATCCTGCAACTCGCTCGTCTGGCTGGCGCAAGGCATCGCCTGGCCAGGTCTTGCTCCTCCTCGCGCTGATCCTTCTCCTTTTGCTGGGCTTCAGTGCACTGGCGGTCGACGTTGCCCACGCCTATGCCGAGCGTCGTCTCCTGCAGAATGCCGTCGATGCCGCGGCACTTGCTGGGGCGCGGGCCCTGTTCGAAGGGCGTTCGCCGAGCGAGGCACGGATAGCAGCCCAGCAGGCATTCGATGGCAACCTCTCCGCCAACCACGACCCTGGTGAAGGGCTGACTGTCACGCAGTTCGATGTCCAGGTCGATTCCGCGACGCGGATAGTGCGCGTCAGTGCGCGGGCGGCGATCGAGCGCTTTTTCCTCGGAGCTCTCTATAGCGGTCCTTGGGAAACGAACGCGAACGCAGCCGCACGCGTCGGCCAAAAACCGACCGACTATGCTTTCCTCGCGCTCGAGCGCGATAATCCCTCTACCGTCAACCTGATCGGCAACGTGAGCGTGCGCATCGTCGGTGGCAGCGCCATGTCCAACGGCGGCATGCGCTGCGTGGGAAACGGCATCTTCCAGGCTGATGGCACAGTCGATGCGGCACTGACTTTTTCCCAAACCGGTAACTGCCGATTCCAGGCTGGGCAAGGGGTTCGGAGTGGCCTGAGTCCGGTCGACGACCCGCTCGCCGATATGCCGGAGCCGCCTCGACCGACCATCCCCAATCCTCCCGGAGGCCCGACTGTCACCTGCTCATCCAGCGGCAACACGATGACCTGTCCACCAGGACGGTACACCAGCACTATCACCTATAGTGGAAACGGAACACTCTCTTTCTCTGGCGGAACCTACCAATTCGATCGCCCTGTCCGTTTCTCAGGAAACGGATCGGTCGTCCTCGGCCCTGGTTTCTACTACTTCGACAACGGCTTTTCCATCGGCGGGAACGCTTCGGTCATCATGAGTCCCGGTACCTATGTCTTCCACCGATCAGCATTCGCGCTCGATGAGAACGTCCGTCTGACACTCCGGGGGCAACCGAACCCGTGTACGAGTTCCGGCCAGGAGTTTCGCTTGTACTTCGACGACCAAAGTTCGTTCGCTGTTCAGGGCAGCTTCGACCTGGTCGATGTCCTCCCCTGCGACGTCCTCGTCTACCTGCATGACTCCGATTTCGCGCTCACCGGCAATACCGACTCGAACATCCCTCCCGGCCTGTATTACTTCGAGGGGGGAACGTTCTACCTCCAGGGCAACCAGACGGTCACCGGTCGCGACGTCCTCTTCTACTTCGGGCCAGGTTCAGCCTTCGATGTCGTCGGGAATACCCGTTATCAGCTCAGCGGCGTCACCGACCCGCGCAGGCTTCCCTATCCTGGTATGCAACCTGGTCTCGTCCTCTTTCAAGCCCGCGGAAATACCGCCACACTGCGCATGGTTGGCAACAGCGGCGCACGCGTGGACGGCATTCTCTACCTCCCCAACGGCACGCTTGATCTCCGCGGGAACGCTTCCGGGACCTGGGCACGGGGCCAGCTGATCGTGAATCGTTTCACGACTACCGGCAATACCGACATCCGCATCGAGCGGGTCGAGCACGTGGTCATTACCCGGCCGACCGTCTGGCTCGTCGAGTAGTGCTACTCGCCCTGGCATCCCTCTCGCAGGCCGGTACGAAAAGCTCTACCACGCTCGTCCATCGCTTGCCGATCCTGCAACTGAGCACGGAGTGCGCCGGGAGCGTCGGGACATGATCGAGCAGCGTCTGCGCCAACCCGGTCAGTCGCTGGTCGAGTTCGCACTCGGCCTCCTCGTGCTGCTGCTCGTCCTCGCTGCCGTTGTCGACTACGGTCGGCTCCTCTACGCCGGTATCGCCCTGACCAATGTGGCCCGGGAGGGCGCGCACTACGGCTCCCTTTCGTCTGCCAATGCCACCGACAGTAACGGCATCCGTACCGCCGCGCTCACCGAGTACCGAGCGACCGGCCTTCCCTTGCTCTTCGGTAGCCAACCCACGATTACCACCAGTGTCACTTTCCAGAACGGGAAGCCGGACGCTGTCCGCGTGACTGCCACGCTCACCGTTCGCACCGTGCTCCCTGTTCCGTTGCCCATCACCGGTGATCGACTCAGTGACCAGCTGGTCATCCGCCGGACCGCCGAGATGCGAGTGCTGCCATGACGCACCGAGCACGTCGCGGCCAGAACCTCGTCGAGTTCGCGCTCGTTGCCCCTCTCTTGTTTCTCTTCATCTTCGGCATCATCGAGTTCGGCTGGGCGTTCTATGTCTACAGCGAGCTCACCAATGCAGCCCGCGAGGGTGCGCGCTTCGCAGCCGTCCACGGCGAACTCTGCGCGCAGCATCCGCCCTGTCAGCCGGCGACCGCCGCGAGCGTCCGCGCTCACCTTTTGCCACGTCTCTCGATCCCTGATGCCGATCAGGTGACCGTCCAGCTGGACGGCTCCCTGACCCCTGGCGAGCGAGTCACTGTCGAACTCGCCTACCCCTTCCGTCCGCTCGTCGGTTTCGCGATTCCCAGCGCTGGTCTCACCATGCGCACCAGCAGCACGATGATCGTTCACTACTGAGGAGGGCGCCATGCGTCACGAGGCCCGCGCTCAAGCACTCCCGCTCCTCGCGCTCCTGCTAGTCCCCTTGCTCGGCTTCGCTGCCCTGGGAACCGATGCCGCCTACCTCTATGCCCAGCGGCGACTCACGCAGAACGCGGCCGATGCAGCGGCCCTCGCCGGTGCCCGCGAGCTGCTCGCCCGGGCAGCGACCGATAGCCAGGTCGTCCTCGCAGCTACGACGTACGCCGCGGCCAATGGCTTTCCCCCGCCAGTCCCTTCCGACTCGATCTCCATCATCCGTCCCGATACCGTGCGCGTCAGGCTCGAGCGCTCAGTGTCGCTCTTCTTTCTCCCCGTTTTGGGCACCGACTCGCTGCGTATCGCTGCCCGCGCGACCGCCCGCATCACCCAGGCCCCTGGCGAATACGCGCTGCTCGCGCTCGAGGACCTGATCACCGACCCAGGCATCTACGCCAATGGAACGACCGATATCTATGTCCTCGGGCGAGGAGCCAGCGGACGCGGCGCCAGCGTTCGCTCCAACGCTGCCATCGATACGCGAGGTACGGTGACCTTCATCGTCGATGGCTGCATCGATGCTGCTGGCATGATCAACCAGAACGGCACCTGGCAATACGACTGTCTCAACGCGGAGTTGGGCGACTATGTCCCCGATCCCCTCGCCGGCCGCGTGTCAGCGCCGCCGCTCAGCGCGCTCCGCTACGACTGGCGCCCCGATTGCACCGGCTACACCGGATCCCTCGAATGTCGGCAGCTCCCACCTTGCGCGGAAACCGTCACTCTCGGCCCTGGCCTCTATCGTGGACTGCAGCTGCCCCGCGACCTCCCCCGCGCCAGCGGAGGTGGACCCTGCACGCAGGCACGCATTGTCAAGTTCACCGCTGACCCAGGCAGCGTTCCAGTCGTGTACCTCGACAACACGACCATCCAGCTCGGCAATACCAACACCCGGCTCGAAACACAGGGTGTCCTCCTCTACGTGACCGGCACAGGCAACCTCATCGATCCCAAAAACGGCGACCTGCACCTCGAGGCACCGCAGTCAATCCCGTATCCCGGTGGCCTCGCCGGCATGGCCGTCTGGATCGCCAACTGTTCGCTCTTCGACAGCCAGGGTAACGGCGAGTTCTACGTCCGCGGGCTCTTTTACGCGCCCTGCTCGCAAGTCACCATGCACGGCAATCCCTACGGAACGGCCATCGACGGTCAGGTCATCGTCCGTGACCTCACTATCAAAGGGACATCGGATTTCCGCGTCCAGTATCGGAAGTACGTGGACACGTACCGCAATACGGTCGTCCTCGTTCCCAACCAGCCGGACAGCGAGTGACGCCCACCTCTCGGTGCACACGACCGATCGCCGGTGAGAGAACGCGCGACCGCACCCGATCTGCGCTGCAGTCCGTGCCGCACAGCCTACTTCTGTCTCCGGCCCTCGCGACACAGCGCCAGGTAACGACTCACTCAGCGGGTTCACCACTGCCTCTCGCTCGCCGCGAACGGGTTTCGTAATCTGCAAGAGCACGCGACCTCACCCCCTGCCACCTGGGGCTGAACGAAGCACGAGCGCGAGGATGGAAGAGGCTCAGTCGTCGCCTTCTGCTCGTCCCTCCTTGAGCCGGGCGATGAAGTCATCGATCGGGATGGCGGGCATCGTCATCAGCTTGACCGTTCCACGCGCTCCGAGTTCCACCGAGACGCGCGCGATCGTCTCGTTGTCCGGTGCCTCGACGATGTTCACGAAATCGTACGGCCCCAGGACAGCCCACTGATGCAAGACCTTAACCCCGAGACGCTCGATCTCCGCATTGACTTCCTTGATCCGCTCGGGATGCTCGTGCAGCGTCTCCATTCCGTCATCGGTCAGGCTGCTCAACATCACATAGATCGGCATCGCTCCGTCCTCCTTTCATTCACGCCCTCGACTCGGCCACCAGACCCCGATCAGACTCTGCCCGCGCATGGGCAACTCCACCGTCCGCAAGTCGATCTCGGCCCGTACCGTCTCCCGAAACGGCCGCGCCGCCTCCTTGGCCAATCCCTCCGCCAGGATGACTGCACCCGGTCGCAGCCGGTCCCGCACGGCCCGGTAGTAGTCGAGATAGCCGCTCCGGTCGGCCGCCAGCCGGACCAGATCGAACGGCCCAGCCACCGTGTGGATCGTCCGGTGAGCGTCCCCCTGCAGGAGTTGCACGCGCTCCATCAGCCCCAGATCCTCCAGGCGTCCAGTGACGGACTCGATGACTGTCGGATCCTGTTCCAGCACGACCAAACGACCGCCGGTCTGCTCCATCGCATCGGCTAACCACACGGTCACGACCCCGGGACCAGCTCCGACCTCCAGTGCCAGCTGTCCCCGCACCGCCAGAGCCACCAGGTGAGCAAGCCGCGCGACGAGCGGCCAGTCCCCACCCGCCTCGCGGGCCAGCTCCTCCAGCATCGGCAGCCTCGTCTCCACTGTCGTCGTCCCCTGATCGGCCGAGAACCTGAATCGATCATACCGCATCCTTCCGCGAGGTGAGCACACCAGCCCCTCGCTCTAAAGTAACTCCTCCTCGACGTGCATGAGCAGCCTCGTTCGCGGATACCGAACGACCACCGCACTGTGGTGTGCATTCGCAGTACGCTTGCGCACCAGACGGGAGGGTGGCAGATCGGAGGGTTACCATGCTCTCGCTCAGCCAACGCCTGGACGAACTCCCACTCACGCGCGAGCACTGGCGCATCGTCCTGCTCGCTGGGATCGGCTGGATGTTCGACGCCATGGATGTCGGCCTCGTCGCGTTCGTCCTGGTCAGTCTCGGACGCGACTGGAATCTGAGCCGTCCCGAGCTCGGACTCGTCGCCAGTGCCGGATTTCTCGGCATGTTCCTCGGGGCACTCCTGGCCGGCCGACTCGCCGACCGCTATGGCCGCCGAACCATGTTTCTTGCCAATTTGCTCCTCTACAGCCTCGGTACCGCTCTCAGCGCGCTCGCCTGGAATTTCCCGTCCCTTCTCCTCTTCCGTTTCCTCACCGGTATCGGGCTCGGCGGTGAACTACCGGTCGCCGCAGCGCTCGTCAGCGAGTTCGCTCCGGCTCGCCATCGTGGTCGCATGCTCGTCATTTTGGAAAGTTTCTGGGCGTATGGATGGATCCTGGCTGCTGTCATCGGCCTGCTCGTCGTTCCCCAGCTGCCGAGCTGGGGTTGGCGCGTTGCCTTTCTCATCGGCGCGCTGCCTGCGCTGACCGCTGCGTATCTGCGCCGCCAGCTCCCCGAGTCTCCCCGCTATCTCGATATCGCTGGTCGGCACACCGAGGCGGTCGCTGTTTTGCGTCGCTTCGAGCAAGCCGCGAGTATGCCGCCTGCTGAAGTGGCCACGACACCTGCTCCCCCGCACCCGTCTTTTGCCCAGCAGTTTCGCGTCCTCTGGAGTCGGCAGCTCCTCCGGCGTACGGTGATGCTCTGGCTCCTGTGGTTCGGCATCGTCTTCGCCTACTACGGCGTCTTCACGTGGCTTCCCTCGTTGCTGGTCGAACGCGGGCTCACGGTGGCCCGCAGCTTCACCTATGTCTTCATCACGACACTCGCGCAGATCCCTGGCTACTTCTCGGCCGCCTACCTCGTCGATCGGTGGGGCCGCAAGCCGACGCTGGTGACCTACCTGCTCGGCTCGGCGCTTTCCGCCTGGCTGCTCGGGAACGCCGGGACAGCGCCGATTCTCGTGCTTTGGGGTTGTGCGCTTTCCTTCTTCAATCTCGGCGCCTGGGGGGTCGTCTATACCTACACGCCGGAACTCTATCCCACGACGCTGCGGGGCTTCGGCTCGGGTGCTGCCGCGAGTTTCGGCCGCATCGCTGGCATCATCGCCCCCTACCTCACCCCTTGGCTGCTCACCAGCGGCGGTTTCTCTCAGCCGGCTGTCTTCGCGCTCTTCATGGCCGTCTTCGCCATCATCGCGGCCGACGTGCTCCTGCTCGGCGAAGAGACGCGTGGTCGCCCACTCGAACACGTCAGCCCGACGCCAGCACAGCTCGCACGCTGACGGAAACGCGCTCAACGCCCGCGGAGCGCCCGTACCGACGGCAGCCCCTGTTCGTCGAGATACCGGAGGAGCCCACGCAACAGCACGGCCGGCAGAGCCGGACCTCGAAACACCAGACCGGTATAGACCTGCACCAGATCGGCACCCAGGCGCAGGCGCTGGATCACGTCGTCCGTCTCCAGCACTCCACCCACGCTGATCAGAGCGAGACGTCCCCCGGCGCGATCCGCAGCGTTGCTCAAGAGCTCGACCGCTCTCTTGCGGAGCGGACGCCCACTCACCCCACCCGGCAATGCTCCTGCACCAGCTGGTCGGAGCGACGGATCGATACTCGTATTGCCGAGGATCAGGCCGTCCGCTCCCACTGCCAGCGCGATCTCGATGGCGTCAGCCAGTGCCCCAGCGTCCAGGTCCAGCGAGACCTTGAAGAAGAGTGGACGCGGTCGGGCACGCTGGAGTGCCGCCAGTGTTCGGTTGGTTTCCTGAACCGCGGCCAGCACCTGCTCGAGTCGCTCACCCCGCTGCAATTCCCGGAGTCCCGGCGTATTGGGCGAACTTACGTTCACCACCACGTAATCGGCGACGTCCCACAGCGCCACCAGCGTCGCGCAGTAATCCACGACCGCCTGCTCCAGCGGGGTCCACGCATTCTTGCCGAGATTGATGCCGACTGGCCCGGGAAACCAGCAGCCGACGAGTCGCGCCCGCACGGCTGCCACACCGTCGCTGGGGAAGCCCAGCGCATTGACCAAGGTCTCGTCCTCCGGGAAACGCCACAGTCGGGGACGGGGATTCCCTTCCTGTGGGCAAGGGGTAACCGTCCCGACTTCAACCGAACCGAAGCCGAGGCCGAACCAGGCTGCCACCGCTTTCGCATTCTTGTCTACACCAGCGGCCAAGCCGATCGGATTCGGAAACGTCAGGTCGCCCACTTCCACCCGCAGCCGCTCGTCATCGGGCACCCGGAACATGCGCCGCAGCACCCGTTCCGACCCAGGGCAGCGGGACAGCCTGCTGAGTACCCCGAGTACCAGCCGGTGGGCATCTTCCGGATCCAGCCGAAAGAGGAGCGGTGTGACGATCCGCCGATACCAGCCCATGCGCGCGACCTCTCCCCAATCCTCCCCGCTCTCCATGCTACCCTTTCTTCGTGCCTGCGGAACCCGGGAGACGATGACCGATGCGACTCTGCTACGATCCGGCCGACGACGTGCTCGTGCTCGATTTGGAGCTACCAGGCCAGCTGGCCCGAGCGAGCGCTCCCCCGATCGCTCATGCGCGCGGCCTCCTGGACGTCACCGAACGAGGCTCCCTCGCCGGCTTAGAGATCTCGCTGACCGATCTACCACCAGCTCTGGCCGAACTCTGCCGTGCCCTCGCGGACGATGACGAGGTCACGTACATCGAAATCGAGCGGGTCGCCGCGGCCCGGTCGCTCCGCACGGTGACGGTTCCCATCGTGTTTCGCTGGGACGGAGACCAGGGACGACTCAGTCTGCGCATTCCCCGCCGCACAGCCGATTACGAACTCTTGTATCCAGTCGGTGCGACGTGATGGCTCGTCCGGCGCTCCGGGGGAGCGTCCGCCGATCGCATCCCTTCGAACCAGCTGACGATTCAACCGCAGCCGAGACGGCTGTCCGACCTTCCTCTACCACCGCAACAGGGTCATTCCGTCAGTCACTCTGGATCTCAGGATGGCTCAGCCAGCGTCCACTCGTAATCGGCCGCCCGCACACCCACTTCGTCGAGATGTCGCAGGAGATCGGCCGGATCGTCGTACACCCGGTAGGCTCCCGCCTCCAGGAGTTCGCCCGCTCCGTAGCCGCCCGAAAGCAGGCCAACGCTCAAAGCCCGTGCGCGGCGGGCGGCCAGCATATCCCAAACACTGTCCCCAACCACCACCGACTCCCCGATCTCCACGCCGAGACGCTCGGCTGCCGCGAGGAAGAGATCGGGATCAGGCTTCGCGTGCCGCACATGATCGCGCGTCACGAGCGGGATCTGGTCTGCATCCAACCCCAAGACAGCGACGGTCTTGCGCGCACTCTCCAACCGGCCACTCGTGGCGATCGCCCAAGGAATTCCCAGCCGCGTCAGTTCGTCGAGCAGTTCCCGTGCCCCTGGCAAGGGACGAACCTGACCGAGCAAGCGACCATACGTCTCCGCATGAACCTGCTGCACGCGCCGGATCTCCTCGGCCGTCACTGCTCGGCCCGTCTCGCGCAAGAGACCAGCGAGAAACAGCCCACCGCTCATCCCGATGCGCCGGTGGATCCGCCAGATCGAGAGCTCGATTCCGATCGCCTCCAGCGCTTCCCGCCAGGCCACGACATGCTGGTAGACCGAATCGACGAGTGTGCCGTCCAGATCGAACAGGAAGGCCATACGCCGGTCATCACCCATCGTCTCACCCCTTCAGGCAGACGATCGGGCGCAACCGGGCGACACGCGCCACGATACCGGCATTGCACATTACCTCGACCACATGTTCGACATCCTTGTAGGCTCCGGGCGCTTCCTCGCTGATCGAAGCCTTCCCGTGGGCTCGGACGATGATCCCCTGCTTGCGCAGCTCTTCGATGATCCGCTCAGCCGGATACTGGCGCTTCGCCTGACGCCGGGACTTCGCTCGCCCGGCACCATGCAGGGCCGTTCCGAACGTCTCTCGCATACCCTGCTCGGTACCCACCAGAATGTAGCTCGCCGTACCCATCGTCCCGCCCACCAGGACGGGCTGCCCCACTGCTCGATACCGCTCCGGAAGTTCCGGGCGTCCTGGCCCGAAGGCGCGCGTCGAACCCTTGCGATGGACGAGCAGTCGGCGGCGCTCACCATTCACCTCATGCATCTCCCACTTCACGGTGTTGTGTGCCACCTCATAGAGCGTTTCGATCGCCGTATCGGGCACACGCAACGCCTTCCAAAAGGCCTGACGCACGAGATGCGCGAGCACCTGCCGGTTGGCGAACGCACAGTTCGCTCCCGCCATCACTGCCCTGAAATATTGCTGGCCCTCCGGACTCTCGATCGGTGCACACACCAGTTCCCGATCCGGTACCTCGATTCCGTACTTCCGGGTCGCTTTCTCCAGGAACGGGAGATAATCGGTCCCGATCTGGTGCCCGAGTGCCCGGCTGCCGGTGTGTAGCATGATCACGATCTGTCCCAATTCCAGCCCGAACGCTTCCGCTGCGCGCGCGTTGTAGATCTGGTCCACCACCTGTACTTCGACGTAGTGGTTTCCCGAGCCGAGCGTTCCCACCTGCGCCATCTGCCGCTGCTTGGCCGTATGGCTGACGACTGAGGGATCAGCATCGCTGAGACAGCCATGCTCCTCGATGTACTCCAAATCGTCCTCGCGCCCGTAGCCGAGCCGAACCGCGTACCGCGCCCCTTCCCGGAGGACACGGTCGATCTCTTTCGTCGAAAGCTTCAGTTCCCCGGTACTGCCGAGACCTGCCGGGATCACTTCGAACATCGTATCTGCCAACTTCTCCTCTTTCCCTGTCAGGTCGCGGCGTGTGAGGTGAGTGCGCAAGCAACGCACGCCGCAGTTGATATCGAATCCCACCCCGGCGACGCTGATCACGCCTCCATCTTTTGGATCGAAGGCCGCTACACCCCCGATTGGGAAGCCATAGCCGGGATGGACGTCCGCCATCGCCATCGCTGCCTTGACGATTCCCGGCAAGCACGCCACGTTTTCCAGTTGCTTGAGCGCATTCCACTCTTCGCTGCTCTGGTTCTCCATCAGTTCGCGCAGCGAGCGCTCGTCGAGATACAGTCTGGCCGGAACGCGCATCTTGCCGTGCGGCGGGATCTCGAAAAGATACTCATGGATCTTTCGCACGTGCAGTGCTCGATTCATGGTTCTCCCTCCCCGTTACGCGGTACAGCCGGTCAGAGATCGAGCACGCAGCGCAAGCGCCAACCTGCCTCGTTCTCCTCGGCGAGCAATCCGCCGTAGGTCGCCGCTTTCACCTCGATCTCGACCGCGTGTCGGTTCAGGTCGATCGGTTCTCCCCAGAGTGTCCCTTCGACCACCCAGTGATCGTCAACTTGCTCCAGATGCCTCAACTCGAAGTCGCGAAAAAACATACCGTGGAGATCGACGGCAGCCAGTACAGCGTTCAGCAGAGCGACGAACAACGAGCCAGGATCGCTCGCGGTCGCCTGGACCGGGACCGCCTGGCGCGGCTCCACCGTCTCCGGATCCACCAGGAGCGCGAGAAGACCACGCACCCCATCCCGGAGCGCTTCCTCCAGGCTCGCTCCGGTCGCCTCCAGGCCGATATCCGCTTCGTGGTCCAGATACTCGTATGGCATTCTCGCATCCTCTCGTTTCCTGGGGTCTGCCCCGTGCAGGACAGCCTACCCCAGACGCGAGCACTCTACCCGTCGCTCCACACACCGACAGGCTGAGCGTAGACGAGTGCCCCTCTTCCTGTCAAGTCGGAGTGTTCTCGTGAGAACGTCTCCGCTTTCCCGCTGCTATCTGGGACTGCTTTCGGGGGGCGTCCTTACGCAAAGAGACTGGCCTTGACCACGTCCCGCCTCGTCTCGAGGCCGGTCGCGGCATACGCAGCGACACGATGCCACCGCGAGCCCCGTGAGCACCTCCCGGGTGGCGGAGGAAGGGCTGAACCCCGGCCATCATCTCACTGCACGGCAGATCTCCTTCTCCGAGCTCTTCGCCAGAAAGACGGATACCCCTCGCCCCGCCTCTGCGGGAGAGACGAGCCACCGGCGATTTACCAGTATTCGAGGGAGCACTGACCCGGACGGCCGACCATCGCAGGTATACTCCATCCGCCTTGTACACCGTCCCGGACTGGACGCGGCCGTTCGTCTGATCCTGAGTGTCCATGGTCGTTGATGGGGGCTCTCTTCGATGAATCTGTTCTCGAGGTTTCGTCCGAGCGATCCCCTCGCTCTCGTCCTCGCCTTTTTTGCTGCCGAATCGAGCATCGTCCTCAACCGGGTCGTCTTCGAGGCTTTGCCGCACACCGAGGACGAGGTCGCTTTTCTCTTCCAGGCGATGACCTACGCCCGGGGACACCTCCTCGCACCAGCTCCACCGCTCCCGGCAGCCTTCTTCATCCCCTTCGTCATCGTCCGCGACGGCATGTGGTTCGGCAAGTATCCACCCGGCTATCCACTCGTTCTTTCGCTCGGCGTGTTGGTAGGCTATCCTCCCCTCGTCAATGCCCTCGCTGCTGCTGCCTGCATTCTCCTCATCGTCGCGATCGGCCGCCGCTGGTACGATGCCACGACTGCTTGGCTAGCCGGCCTCTTGCTGCTCGTTTCGCCGTTCTTCCTGCTCCAAGCCGCGTCTTTGATGGCGCATACCGTGTGCCTGGCCCTTACCCTGCTTTTCACCTGGTCGTTCCTCGCAACCGTCGATCGCCCCAGTGCACGTGCGGCGATGCCCGGCATGGTGGCGCTCGCTCTGCTCGTCCTGGCCCGCCCGCTCACCGCGCTCGGCGTCCTCCTCCCCTTTGTCCTCTGGTCGACCTGGCGCTTCTGGCGAGTGCCGGCCTGGCGCCCACCAGCACTCCTCTTCGCGGCGAGCGGCCTCCTGGCCACGGCAGCGCTCCTGGCCTACAACCAGCGGACGACCGGCGACCCGCTCGTCTTCGGTTACCAGCTTTGGTGGCCCTTCGATAAAGTCGGCTTCGGATCAGGCATCTCGCCCGATGGTCATCACACACTCCGCGAAGGCTGGTTCAATACTCGCTGGAACCTCCGTGCCCTGGAACAACTCCTCTACGGCTGGCCGGGACGACTCGATCTCGTTCCCGCAGTCCTGGTCACCGCAGCGGCAGTGATCCAGGCACTCGCTCATCCCTTCCGTCTCCCGCCCGGGCGCCCGCTCTCTCGACCGACGACGCTCGATCTCCTCCTGGCTGCTCAGGCCGCGTCGCTGATCCTCGTCCATATGGCCTACTGGACAACCGGCGAGATGTACGGTCCGCGCTATTACGCCGAGGCGCTCGGGTCTTTGGCACTCCTCTCGGCGCGCGGGCTTCTCACCGCGCTCAGGTGGCTGGAAACGGGTTGGCTCCTCCTGGTCCCTTCGCGGCAGGCACCGCTCATCCTCCGCGTGGGAGCGGTGCTCATCCTCGTCTCGCTCATCGGCTGGGGTCTCATCCGAACCGGTGTCCCATTCTGGCAGAGCTACCGCCAGTGGAACCACATCACGGCTGAGCCGGCTCGCACCATCGCCGAACGAGCCCCACGCGGTAGCCTGATCCTCGTTCCGGCGCGCTACTGGACCGACTACGCTCCCTTCTTCGTCCGGAACGATCCCTGGCTCCAAGCGCCGGTCATCTTCGCCCTCGACCCCGGTCCCGGGCACGAAGAGGCTTTCCGCCAGGCGTTCCCCGGACGCGCGCTGTACCGGGCGGATCTCCAGTACGCCTCGCTCATCCCGTTATCGTGAAGGACCGCTCAAGCGCCGCTCGGTCGCGGGCCATCTCCCCGACCGGTCGGACTGTCGATCCGGTAGGCGCTCGGATCCGGCTTATATGGCCGCAGCATCCAAATCGGACGCCGCGTGCCGTCCGGTCCTGGAGCGGGACGTGTCATCGCCAGCCAGCGCCGGTAGACTTCCATCGACTTGCGCGTATCCACGACCACGTCCCCGTACCGGTCATCCGGCCCCGCTTTGACGATGCGCACCTTCTGATGCCAGCAGTGCTGTCCGCTGATCGGGTCGGGTTGGACCGGAAAGGTAAGATTTTGGTGAACACCGGCGTCACCCCAGAAGACCAGCTGGGAATCCGGATCCCCGCTGGCGAACGGTCGCACACCTGCTCGCTGCCGCAACCGGTACCGCCCGTCCGACAAGCGCTCGATCTCCACGAGTGCCGTGGACCAGCGCTCGCCGCCGGTCCCCTCAGCCAGGCGCCAGCGACCCAGATGATGCGAGCAGGCCGCTACTCCAGGGCGGATCGCCTCCGTCACCCAGACACGATCGACGAAGTAGCCGATCTCCGTCTCCACCCTGACCAGGTCGCCGGTCCGCACACCGATTCGCTCGGCATCGCTCGGGTGTAGCCACAGCGGGTTGGAGTGCGTCAGCTCGTTGAGCCACTTGGCATTTCCCGAACGTGTGTGGATCAGCGTGGGCACGCGGAAATTGGGGAGCAACACCATCTCGCCCGCTGCCCGGTCCAACTGGTTGGGACCGACGTGGCTCTCGATGGTGCAGGGGATCGCGTACTCCGGCCAGCCCCACTCCCAGAGCGTACGCGAGAAGAATTCCAACTTCCCTGACGGTGTCGGGAAACCTCGCTTCGGCTCGCCGTCCACCATGACCCCGGCCCATCGGCCCCGTGGGCCAGGCGGAACTCCCGGAACCGGCACGATGTTCGTCGTATGGGGCGGTGGTGTCAGCGTCCAGATCCGCCCGTTTTCCGGATCGACCCACGATTGCGCCAGCTCCTCCTCTGGAACCGGATCCTCGTATTGGCGATAGCGCTGCTTTTCCAGCTCGAAGGCGCCGTACCGTCGCATGTACTGGAGCGGGGTCAGTCCTTCGGCGGCCGCTGCTTCCGGCAGCCCAGGAATCGAGTGCTCGAAGATCCACTGGTAGTACTCATCGACGGTTACCTTCTCACCTGGCCGATACGGCGACTCGTACCACCGTCGGATCCCCAGCGAGCCATCCGGATCCACCCGCCAGGACAGTTCGATCCAGAATTCGTTCTCCTCCCAAACTTCGCCAGGATTCGCCTCGTAGGTCACGCGCACTGGCTGTCCGAGCTTCTCGCGCGCGACGCGGAGCACCGGTTGGCGAAAACCGATCCAGCGAGCGGCATGTGTCTCGTACGAGTGAGTGTCGTGTCGTTCCGGCGCATGTCCCATCGGCAAAACGTAATCGGCGTACCACGCCGTCTCACTCCAGGTCGGTGTCAAGGCCGCGTGCAGCTCGATCAACGACTCGTCCTGCAGGACCTCGATCCAGGTGAAGCCGTCCGGGTTCGTCCAGACGGGGTTGTACACGCGCGTGAAGTAGACAGCGAGCTTGCCACGGCCTTCCTTCAGGAAATGCGGAAGCAAGAAGCTCATCTCGTGATGAGCCAACGGATACTCCTTCGGCCAGGTCAGTTCGTTCCAGACCTTCTGGCGCGGGGGCTCAGCGAACGGCCGGGGCACGTGCTTGTCCCAGATGTTCGGTTGTGTCCCGCCGGGTGTACCCACGCTCCCTGTGAGCACGTTCAAGAAGAAGAGCGCCCGCGGTACCGTCCAGCCACCCAGGTGTGCCGCCGCCGCTGCACGCCAGTTGTGTGTCGAGACAGCCGGCGCCGCCCGAGCGAGTTCCTGCGCCAACTCGACGATCGTCCTCGCCGGGATGCCGCTCAGCTGCTCGGCCGCCTCCGGTGTGTAGCGCGCGTATTCTTCCTTCAGCCGCTGGACGAACTCGTCGAAGGTAACTGGACAACCAGGATGGACGACCCGCAGATATTCGTCCCAGTTCGTCCAGCGCCGGACGAACTCGCGGTCGAACCACTCCTCCTGGATCAAGACGTTGGCGATACTCAGAAGAACGAACGCCTCCGTACCGGGGACAGCTGGCAACCAGTAGTCGGCCATCGCCGCGGTGTTCGACAACCGCGGATCCATCACCGCCAGCTTGGCGCCCCGCTGCTTGGCCTCCATGATGCGCTGCGCGTGCGGGTTGAAGTAGTGCCCGCTCTCCAGGTGCGCGCTCACCAGGAAGATGAAGCGGGCATTGGCATGATCGGGCGAGGGACGATCGGCACCCATCCACACGGCGTAGCCGAAGCGTCCGCCCGACGAGCAGACATTCGTGTGCGAGTTGTGCCCGTCCACACCCCACGACCACAGGACGCGCTCTATGAAGCCGTCTTCACCAGGACGGCCAACGTGGTACATCACCTCGTTCTGCCGTCCCTCGAGAAAGGCTCGGCGCATCCGCCCCGCGATATCGTCCAGCACCTCGTCCCAACTGACGCGCTCCCACTTGCCCGACCCGCGCGGCCCGACCCGGCGCAGCGGGTAGAGGATCCGTTCCGGATCCTTGACTTGGTTGATGGTGGCAGGACCCTTGGCGCAGTTTCGACCCCGGCTGCCCGGATGGAAGGGATGCCCCTCCAATTTGCGGATATCCAGCGTTTCCTTGTCGACATAGGCGAGAAGGCCACAGGCTGCCTCGCAGTTGAAACAGACGGTCGGGATCAGGAAGTAGCGCCGCACCCGTCCGTCCGGTCCTCGCTCTTCCCAATCGTCCCATCGCTCGGGCGGGGGATAGCTGGCCAGTCCACTCGTCCGCTCGGGAACGAACGGTTCCCGGACAGCACGTCTTTCTGCCTGCATCGTCGTCGCTCGCGACTCGCGCTGCATCGTCGCCCCCTCAACTCAACGGGATGTCTTGCCCGGCCTCGACCCAGAGTCGCTCGTAACTCCAAAGCCCGATCAGGGCTGCGACCGCCGCGACAACGCTCCAGGTCGCAAGATTCCCACTCGCCCATCCGAGAGCCAGCGCGATCAGGGGTACCAGCACACCGACACCAAGGCCGACTACGAGCAGCTCTCCACGATAGGGGCCATGCGTCAGCAGGCGAGCAGCCTTGGCGACATGCAGGTTGGCGTGCGGAACCAAGAGTTCACTGGCTACCAGCACGAACAGCCCGATCAACCCACCACCCAACACCAGGCCGAGCCACGCTCGCCCCTCGAGTGCTCCGCCCGCGACCAACAGCAACAGGAGAGCAGCCGTACCGGCCACCAGCGCTTGCACGAGCAGGATGGGAAGTAAGAGCGGGCTCTGCCAGAAGTCGCGCCCCTCCGCCTGGCCGAAGAGGAAAGCCGTGTAACCCGCCGCCGCGATCCCGCCCGGCAGCGCGAGCCAGGCGAGCAGGCGCTCGATGCCCTGCCAGCCGGCGAGCGACGCAACAGCCCAGAAGAACGCAAGACCTCCCACCACCAGGAGGATGTAGCCGCCCCACACGAGCCAACTCCGTGGATTCGGTTTGACCAATAGATACCAGAACCGCTCCGGCCGCTTGAGGTCCCAGATCAGAAGCACGGCGGTGATGGCCAGGAACACCATCCCGATCGCCGCTGCTCCGATCCCGAGCAGCCGATCGCTCATCACGCCACTGGCGAGCAACGGCCCACCCAACGCCAGCGCACCGCTTCCGATCGACTTCGTCCAGAGATAACTGGCGACCTTCCATCCCCACGGCTTGGGATGCCAGACATCATAGGCTACCCGCGCATCGGCTGGCCCCGGGAGATACTCGGTGCCACGCACTGCCTCGGCCGGGCGATCGTCCGGCCGCACCTCAGCCCACAGGTACCCGTTCGTCCGCGTCTGAACCTCGGGTGTGAGACTTGCTTCGTCCGCCCCGAGGTAGAACAACTTGGGGCGCGTCCCCTGCTCCGGCTTGCGCACCATCACCGGTTCGCGGGCAACGAGCTGATGGATCTCGCTCGTCGGGTCGTCGAGGTCTCCCGCGATGATCGCTTTCTCGGGACAGACGACGACACAGGCTGGAAGCAGGCCTTGATCGACCCGGTGACTGCAGTAATTGCATTTGGCTGCTGTCCGGGTGATCGGATCGATGTAGAGCGCATCATAAGGGCACGCTTGCATACACGACTTGCAGCCAATGCACCGGACGGCATCGAAGTCGACGATGCCGTCCGGTCGACGGAACAGCGCCTTGGTTGGGCAAATCGTCACGCAGGGCGCATCGTCGCAGTGATTGCAGCGCAGTACCGTGAACGATCGCCTGGTATGTGGGAACGTCCCCTTTTCGACGTACTTCACCCATGTCCGGTAGACCCCGAGCGGAACGAGGTTCTCCGATTTACAAGCGACCGTGCAGGCATGACAGCCGATGCATTTGCGCTGGTCGATGACGAACCCATAGCGCGCCATCGGCGTCCCCCTCATCGTCCACCGCGGATCACCGCTTTGAGAGCGCGCGCCAGTTGCTGCGGCGCAGGTGGTGTTCCGTCGAGAAAGCAGCGTTCCAGCATGGCTTGCACGAGCTCGGCGCACAAGCTATCGGTCGCTGCTCGCATCGCCGCCAGTTGTTGCACGATATCGACGCAATCCCGCCCTTCCTCGATCATGCGAGCGATCCCCCGCGCTTGTCCTTCGATGCGACGCAGGCGCTCGACCAGTTCGCGACGTGTGACTTCGTCCAGCTGCGCGACTGAGGTCATCGCTCCTCCTCCGAGATACTCAACCGGGGTACGGCTACACTGTAACGCGAATGTCGAACCAGCGTCAAGACCTCGCAGCGATGTCTTGCCTCACCCACTCGATCGCCCGCGGCCTGTATCCGAAGCGAGTCTCCCCGTACGGTCGACCCCCTTCGAGTGCAAACCTGCGCCGCACGGTCAAGGACCGCTTGACCCGGTCGAACTCGTCGTTCCTTCCCCATCCAGGAAACGGTGATGACGTCTCCGACGACGATCCGCGTGCGCTCGTGAATCTCTACGCGGGCTGGCACACGGGTAATGTCGTGTCGTATCACGACAGTCGTGATCGACGCAGTTAGCGAGCACTCTCGTATTGAAGCCCGGCATCGCCGCACGCCCCGCGGCGTGTCAGTCACCCCACAACGACCTGCCGAACGGTCTGAGCCATCATCGTGCCGGTCTTTCCGCATCGTGCACCTTGTCCACCCGCCGGCACCGGCCAACATGCATCTCGAACAGGGTGACCGCTTGACGACGCGACCCGGTCTGTGTGAGAATGTGACCACACGGACGCCGCTTTCGGCATGTCCGGGTATCGAGTGTTTCGGTCGGACTATCGAGGAGGAGGATCGATGCAACGACCGGCACGACTGTTCACGATGCTGCTGCTCTCACTGGTGTTCGTCCTCGCTGCCTGCCAGCGGGCGCAGCCGACACCGACTCCCGCTCCCGCTGCCCAGCCGAGCCCAACCCAACCGGCTGCCCCGGCAGTTTCACCGACGCCAGCGGCACAGCCAACGCCGCAGGCTCAGGTGACCAAGCCGACCGATCCGATCGGTGTCCTCGAGATCAAGCCGGGTGAACCGATCGTCCTGGCTTGGATGCTGACCGTCTCTGGCGGCACGGCCCAACTCGGTGAGGACTCCAAGCGAGGAATCGAAATCGCCATCGATGATCTGGGCGGCCAGCTCCTCGGCCACAAGATCGAGCTGGTCGGTGAGGACTCCGGCTGCAATCCGGAGGGCGGACAGGCTGCCGCCACTCGTCTCGCCGCGAACCCGCGCATCGTCGCGATCGTTGGTTCGTCCTGCTCCTCCGAGGCACGCGTGGGCGCTCCGATCATCGATCAGGCTGGCCTGGTGATGGTCTCGCCGTCCAACACCGCACCCGATCTCACCGATCCGGCCAAGCACGTGAACGCCTATCTCCGCGTCGCGCACAACGACAAGGTGCAGGGTCGGGTGGCTGCCGAATTCGTCGTGAACAAGCTCGGACTCAAGAAGGTCGCGACCATCCACGACGGCAGCCTCTACGCCGAACAGCTCGCCAATGTCTTCGCCGAGAACGTCAAGAAGCTCGGGGGAACGGTCGTCGCCCAGGAGGCGGTGAGCCCGGACGACACCGACATGCGCCCAGTCCTCACCCGCATCGCCACCCAGCAGCCCGAGCTGATCTACTATCCGATCTTCAACCCGGCCGGCTCCTTCATCACGATCCAGGCCAAGGAGATCAGTGGGCTCGAGAACGTCAAGTTGATGAGCGCTGACGGCCTGCTCGAGCCCCAGACGGTGCAGAACGCCGGTCAAGCCGCGGTCGGCTTGTACTTGAGCGGTCCTGACCTGACCGTCCTCGGCCCCAAGTATCAGGAGTTCGTCCAGAAGTATCAGCAGAAGTACGGCACGAAGCCGGTCGCTGGTTTCCACGCCCATGCCTACGACGCCACGATGATGATCGTGGAAGCGATCAAGAAGGTGGCCGTCCAGGCACCGGACGGGACGCTCTACATCCCGCGCAAGGCGCTCCGCGACGCGCTGTATGAAACCAAGAACTTCCAAGGCCTGACGGGCAACCTGACCTGTGACCCGAACGGTGACTGCGCCGATCCCAAGATCGCCGTCTACGAGGTCTTCAGCACCGATACGGCCAACTGGCCGGACAGCGCTATCCGCAAGATCTATCCGTGAAAAGCTCGAGCGAGTCGGCGCCGGGTCGGGATGAGCCCGACCCGGCGCTCTTCCTATAAGCTGAACGGAGCGAGGAGCAGACAGTGGCCATCGCGACACCGCGCTCGTTCCTCAGTGGTCGCCGGCTCGAGGCATCCCAGCTCATCGTCTGGACGATCGGGGCTGTTCTGCTCGGCATCGTCTTCGTCGGCTCCGTTTTGACGCTGCGAGCCGGGCACTACACGGCTGCCCAGTGGCGCGATTTCATCGTCTTCGGTATCGCCCAGGGTTCGATCTATGCCCTGATCGCTCTCGGCTATACCATGGTCTACGGCGTCCTGCGCATGATCAATTTCGCACACGGCGAGGTCTTCATGAGCGGTGCCATGACGACCTTCTTCCTCGCCGATTACCTGAACCGCAGCGGCTTTCTCAAGGCTCACCCGTGGATCAGTCTCATCGCCATGCTCCTCTTCAGCGGCCTCGTCTCCATGACCATCGCGGTCCTCGTGGAGCGGATCGCCTATCGCCCGCTCCGCGGCGCTCCCCGCCTCGTGCCGCTGATCACCGCAGTTGGCGCTTCCTTCTTCCTCCAGTACACCTTCCGCGGCCTCTTCGGTTCGGGAGTGCGCGCCTACCCGGCCATTCCTGTTCTCCAGGGCAAGCTGTGGGTCTTCCAGAAGACACAGATCGCTGTCTTCGTCGGTGTCGCGATCACGCTCCTGTTGCTCTTGCTGTTCTTGCAACGGACCAGAGCTGGATTGGCCATCCGCGCGGTCGCTGAGGATCGCGAAGCAGCCGCGCTCATGGGCGTCGATGTCGATCGCGCCATCGTCATGACCTTCGCCGTGGGCGGCTTCATGGCTGGTATCGCTGGCGTCCTGTACGCGCTCGTCTTCATCCAGGTCCAGTTCTTCATGGGCTTCCTGCCCGGTATCAAGGCGTTCACAGCCGCTGTGCTCGGGGGCATCGGCAACCTCCCCGGTGCTGCTGTCGGTGGTCTGGTGCTCGGCGTCATCGAATCGGTGGGTCCGAGCCTCTTCTTCGACGGTTATGGCATCCGTGCCGCGCACCAGCTCAAGGACGTGATCGCGTTCACCATTCTCGTCTTGATCCTCATCTTCCGACCGACCGGCATCCTCGGTGAGCGGCTGGGTGGGGAGGAGCGGGTATGAGCCTGGCAACACTCCGGCGTGCCCTCTTCATCGGTCTCCTCGGCGGTATCGCCGTCTGGCACCTCAGTCTCGTCGGCTTGCTCCCCGCTTTTGCCCAGCGGCGGCTCATCGGGGAAACCCTCACCTTCAGCTACGCGTTGCTTGTCGCCCTCTTCGCACTGGCAGCGCATGCCACGGGACGGCGCTACCCCGGAGCTCTCCAGCGCGTCGCGTGGGGAACGCTCTCCGCACTCACCGCTGGTCTGCTCGTCCTGGCCCTGGCGTTCGTCGTCACGCAAGTCAACCTGCGCCAGATCTTCCTGAACGCGACCCCCGACCTCGCCCGCGTTCTGACCTTCGGCGCTGGCGTCTCACCTGCCGGCATTCTCCGGACGCTCCTGATCGCCGCTGTCGCCGGCATCGTCTCGGGCGTCGTCGGTGCTGCTCCTGCACCCTGGGGACGCGTCAGCGTGTCTGCGGCACTGGCGACACTCCTGCTCGGTCTGCTCCGTGACGTGCTCGGCCCTATTCTCCCGAGCGGGCTCGTCAGCGTCCTCTACGGACCAGCCGGACTCAGCGTGCCTGGTGCTGTCGTCATCTTCGTTCTCTTCTTCCTTCTCTTCGCTCTTCGATGGTCACTCTCCGGCCGGGCAGGGGCCGAGCGTCTCGTCGCCTTCGTCCCCTCACCGGCCCGGGGTCCGTTGGCGCGCCTGGTGGTGATCTTCCTCCTGGCCAGCGTGCCGCTTTGGGCCGGACTTTTCCTCAGCAACGTGGCTGATTTCGTCGGCTTCTACATCCTGATGGGACTCGGGCTCAACCTCGTGCTCGGCTTTGCTGGTCTCCTCGATCTCGGCTACGTGGCCTTCTTCGCGGTCGGCGCGTATACCATGGCCGTACTCACCTCCCCCGAGATCGGGCAGCGCTTCACGCTCGATTTCTGGGTCGCCCTTCCGATCGCGATCGTTCTCACGGTCTGTGCTGGCCTCTTGGTCGGTCTACCGGTCCTGCGGATGCGCGGTGATTACCTGGCGATCGCCACACTCGGATTCGGCGAGATCGTCCGCCTGCTCGTCCTTTCCGATTGGCTCAAGCCCTATCTGGGTGGTGCACAGGGAGTCACCCGCATCGCGCGGCCACAAATCGGTCCTTTCCGCATCGACAGCCCCCAGGAGTTCTACGTGCTCGTCCTTGTCTCTTGTCTCCTCGCCTGGTTCCTCTCCATTCGCCTGCGCGACTCGCGCCTCGGCCGCGCCTGGTTCGCGATCCGCGAAGACGAGTTCGTCGCTCAAGCGATGGGGATCAATCGCGTCACCGCCAAACTCTCGGCATTCGCGATCGGTGCCTCTTTCGGTGGACTGAGCGGCGCGCTCTTCGCGTCGCTCGTCGGTTCGGTCGTTCCCGCCAGCTTCTCGCTCCTCGTCAGCATCAACGTCGTCGCGCTCTTGGTGCTCGGCGGCATGGGGAGTCTACCCGGGGTCGTCGTCGGGGCGCTCGCGCTCGTCGGTATTCCAGAACTCTTGCGCGAGTTTCAGGAGTACCGCTTGCTCGTCTATGGCATCGTCCTGATCGCCATGATGCTCTTCCGACCAGCCGGACTGCTCCCCGAGCGCATCCACCGACGCGAACTCGAGGAGGCTGTCGAGGAAGTTCGCGAGGTCGCCCCAGCCGAGATCGCTCCGGGTCCCAGCTGAGGAGGAACGCTCGTGGCCCTGTTGGAAACGCGTCACCTCACCAAGCGCTTCGGCGGTCTCGTCGCGCTCCGTGACGTCGACCTGGCGGTCACGGAGCGCTCGATCCACAGCGTCATCGGACCGAACGGCGCCGGTAAGACCACCCTCTTCAACTGCATCACCGGTTTCCTCCGGCCCGATGCCGGTGACATCCTCTTCGCTGGATCTTCGATCGCTAGGCTGCGTCCCGACCTGGTGGCCCAGCTTGGGATCGCTCGCACCTATCAGAATATCCGGCTCTTCAAGCATCTCTCCGTTCTGGACAATGTGCTCATCGGCCTGCATCCACATGTCCGCTACTCGCTGATCGATGCCGTCGTTCGCACCCCGCGCTACTGGCAGGCCGAGCGAGCGGCTGAGCGCGAGGCTCGCGACCTCTTGGCCTATGTCGGCCTCGCTGGCAAGGAGTTCCTCACCGCGGCCAACCTGCCGTATGGCGACCAACGACGACTCGAGATCGCGCGGGCTCTCGCACTCCGACCGCAGCTCCTGCTCCTCGACGAGCCCACCGCCGGCATGAACCCACAAGAGACCGACGAAATGATTCAGCTCATCCGCCGGCTGCGCGACGAGCGCGGCTTGACCATTCTCTTGATCGAGCATGACATGAAGGTCGTCATGAACATCAGCGACCTGGTGACGGTGCTCGACTTCGGGGAAAAGATCGCGGAAGGGCCACCCGACGCTGTGCGGCGTGACCCGCGCGTCATCGAGGCCTACCTCGGCCGCGGTGCTGCCAGCGGACTCGGAACGAGCATGCCGATGCAGGACGGAGAGGCACAGCCCCATGCCACTGCTTGAGCTCCAGCGTGTCCATGTCCATTACGGGCCGATCCAGGCCCTCAAGGGGATCTCGCTGACCGTCGAATCCGGCGAGATCGTCACCCTGCTCGGTGCCAACGGCGCCGGTAAGACCTCCACGCTGCGCGCGATCTCTGGCCTCGTCCGCCCCTCCGCCGGACGCATCCTTTTGCAGGACGTCGACCTCACCCATCGCAAGCCGCACGAGATCGTCGCCTTGGGTGTCGGCCACGTGCCGGAGGGCCGCCGCATCTTCCCGCGCCTCAGCGTGGAGGAGAACCTCCGCCTCGGCGCCTTTACGGTGCGCGACCGCGCCGAGATCGCCCGGCGCCAGGAGTACGTCTTCAGCCTCTTCCCTCGTCTCGCCGAACGACGCCACCAGGCGGGCGGCACCCTCTCCGGTGGCGAGCAACAGATGCTCGCCATCGGTCGCGCGCTCATGATGCAGCCGCGCATCCTGCTCCTCGACGAGCCATCGATGGGACTCGCCCCGGTGCTCGTCGAGAGTATCTTCGAGGTGATCCAACGACTCAACCGCGATGGGACGACGATTCTCCTTGTCGAGCAGAATGCCCGCATGGCACTGGAAGTTGCGCATCGCGGGTACGTTTTGGAGACTGGCCGTATCGTCCTGAGCGGCCCAGCAGCCGAACTCGCTGCGGATCCGCGCGTTCAAGCTGCCTATCTCGGTGCAGCCTGAGCGTCATTCCGCGGCGAGAAGATCGCCGCCACGCGCGCTGCTCGCGCTGAAGCTCGCATTGGCCAACCGACCGACCAACCGCGCGACCTCGTGTGCCGGAAGCTGACCCCAGCCCCGCGCCATCGCGGCCACATAGAACTGATGAGCGAGCGCGGTCATCGGTACGGGCGAGCCCACATCGCTCCCGAGCCGCATTGCCAGTTCCATGTCACGCTTCATCAGCTCCAGTCGAAAGGACACTTCACCACTTTCCCGCAAGAGTTCCGGCACCACGTCCCGCCAGAGCTTCCAACCACCGGTACTCGAGCGCAGCGCCTCGTAGACGGTCGCGAGATCGGCCCCAGCATTCGCAGCCAATGCCAGAGCTTCCCCGATGACGACCAAGCTCACCCCCGCGAGCAGCTGGTTGATCAGCTTGACCACTTTCCCCATGCCAGGCGGGCCGACCAGATAGATCTCTCGACCCAACACTCCGAGGAGCGGCATCATTCGCTCGAACACCGCCGGCTCGGCCCCAACCATCATCGTCAGCTGGCCACTGTTGGCCTCGACTGGCCCCCCTCCGACCGGCGCATCGACCACGTCGATCTGACGCAGCCGCGCTTCTCGATCGATGCGTTGCATCATCATCGGTGAGGCAGTACTGAAGTCGATCACCGTCGCTCCTGGCCGCAAGTGCTCGAGTGCTCCCTCCGGCCCGATATAGACCTCGAACAGTTCCTCGTCCCCCGGCAAACAGGTCAGAAAAATATCGACCTCTTCGGCCAGCAGCAGCGGTGTCGGAATGGCTGTCGCACCATGCAGTTCCAATGCCTGCGCCACCTCCCAGCGGCGGTCGTTGACCAGCAGCCGGTATCCCGCGCCGAGCAAGCGCAGCGCGACCGCCCGCCCCAGGTTTCCTAACCCGACGAGACCGAGCGTCGGCTTGTCATCCATCCTCGCTCCTCCCTTCTCTCCGACCCTCGTGCCGTCCATCATGCCGGAGCCCAGCAAACGGCGACAAGCCTTCTCCGCTCGCCTTGCATCGGCCGTCACGCACTCCTGCCATACCCTCATGCTGTGCTGAGTGTGCTCGAGATGACCGCTCCACCAGACCATCTGGCTCGCCGGCGCAGACACGCAGTCGATGCTTCGCCTCCCCAGAGATCCACGGCCACTCATCGGTGCCCCACGGGAGTGTTTTCCGTCGCGCCAGCACCAGGGCTCCTTCCCCGACGCTCGGGCCGTGCTGCCCGGTCAGCGGTACCTCATCGCATGCTCCACTGCGTCGTAGCTCGGCACCGCGACATCGCGAGCGTTTCCGCCTGCTCCAGCGATCTATACGGTGCTCATGCCACGAGGTCATTCGCTCCTTACCACGCAGCAGGAGGGTCCAACCGCACGGTCGCGCCGCGGGCGAGTCGCATCACAGGGTGTCGTTCTCGCCAGGCTGAGTCGCGAGGTAACGCGCTCCTGCATCACTCGGTGCCCTCATGGGTTGGCGAGAGGAGTCGCAGTGACGATCAAGCGCTGGTCGTACCGACCAGTTGCCGGGTTGTAGTTCCCCGCGCAGGTGATCAGCGTCAGCCGTTCCTGCCCGGTCGGTCCGACGATCCGTTCGACCGGTGCTTGCCTTTCCTCGACCGTTTCCAGCCCCGTCACGCGGTACCGGCTCACCCGACCATCCGCCAATCCCAACTCCACCAGATCGCCGACGCGGACACGCCAGAGATCCCAGAATACCGCCGGGCCCACGCCAGCAAAATCGACGTGCCCAGCCAGCACGACGTTGCTGCCTTGCCCGGGTAGCGCTGTGAAGTCGTACCAGGCGACTTCGTGCGGATGATCCGGAGCTTCCATCCGACGCTCGCTGTCCAACCCTTTCACGACGACCGGTGCATCGACCCCGATCGCCGGGATCCGGATACGCGTGATCGGGATCGGCTCGCTCGGGGGAGAAACTGCCGAACCGTCCGTTACAGGATTCGCCTGCGTCGTGGGCGTTGCGGTCGGCGTCACCGCAACGACACGCGGGCGCACTGTCGGGGTCGGCCGGGGATCGTCGCGCAACGACGTTCCAGCCAGGAGGCCGATCCCGGCACCGAGGATCCACGCCGCCGCCGCGAGAAGCAGGAGCAGCCCCGCCGAGCGCATCGACTACCTCTCGCGCGCACCATTGCTTCGCCGCCCTCGCATCATCCCCACACCACCGGCCATCACCCCGGCGACTCCCAGGGCGAGCAAGCCCACTCCCACCGTTCGGGCCAGCGGGCTCGTGCTGGCCGACCCGGTCGCCGGCAGCCCGATCGTCGGAGTCGGCGTCGGGCCAGGACCGGTGATCGGCGTCGCCGGACCGAGCACCGGTCGCGCAGTCGGTGTGGTCGTCGGCCGTAGTCCTGCGCCGGGCGTACCAACTGGCGTACCGGTCGGGCTGGCTGTCGGGAGCGGCGTCGCCTCCAGAACCGGCAACTCCCAGGCTCCGATATCGCAGGCCGAACCTTGCGGCCGCTTGGTATGCACCTGGTCCTCGCTCGGGCATCCCTGCGTCCCAGCTGCATCGATGGCGGCCGAACCTAGGCCGAGCGCATGGTAGAGCGTGCCGCCCGACGGATCCACTTGGAGGGGCTGCAAACTGGGATCCCCGTCGACCAGGTCTCCGGTACCCTGCAGACCACAGCTATCGCGATCCTCCAGGTTGCCACCCTGGGAACTCGGTGCCAGTCCACCGCAATTGCCGCCGCCCGGGCTAGCCGCGAGCAGCGTCCCGCGCATTGTGACCCCACCTCCATCGTTGTAGAGCGCGCCGCCCGCGGCGGCCGCGTTCGCGGCCAGGGTCACGAATTGCAGGCTCGCCGTCCCCTGCGGTCCCACCCAGAGGCCCCCGCCCCGCTGCTGGCTCACGTTGGTGCTCACCGTCACGTTGGTCAGCCCCACCGCCCCCAGCACGGCTATTCCACCGCCATAGGCGGCACTCTGGTTCTCGGTGACCGAGCTCGCAGTGATGGTGAGCTGCCCACCGGACCGCACGGCGACTCCGCCGCCCAGCTGCCCCGCGCTGCTGCGTCGAATCGCGGTGTCCGCCATCGTCACCTTGGCGGTTCCTTCCACCACGAGCCCGCCACCGTCGTTCGTGGCCTGGTTGTCGATCACCTGCACGCGCTGGAGATCGACCTGGCCTCGCGCCGCCAGTCCCCCACCCGACCCACCAGCCACGTTCCCGACCACCGTTGCGCCGTTCAGGCTCGCCTTGCCCAGTGCGGCGATTCCACCGCCGTCGAGCGTCGCCTCGTTATCGCGCACGATCGTGTTCCCCTGCAGCGCCAGCGTCTTGCTGCCGGCATGGTAGATGCCACCACCAGCTGCTTCGGACCGGTTGGCCTCGATCGTCGCGGCATCGAGAACCATGTCTCCCTGGTTCCAGATCCCGCCCCCATCCTGGGTTGCCGCGTTGCTCTGCACCACCAGACTGCGCAAGCGGCTGGTACCGGTGCTCGCCAGACCGCCTCCCAGCCGGGCACGGTTGTCGCGCACGATCACCGTTTCGGGTGAACTCAGATCGAGCGTCCCGCTGCTCGAGATCCCTCCACCTGCGCCAGCCTCGGCTCGGTTGCCTTCGATCACCGTGCGCGAGAGCGCCAGCGTTCCCGCGTTGAGGATCCCGCCTCCATCCCCCTCCACAGCCGTGTTGGCACCGATCGTTCCACCGACGATCTGCGCCGTCCCCTTCCCGAGGAGAGCGATGCCTCCCCCGCCGAGCTCGGCCTGATTCTCACGCACTTCGCTGTCCAACAGCGTCAAGATCCCCTTGTCAGACGCGATCCCCCCGCCGCGCACTGCCCGGTTGGCCAGGACCTTCACCTGACGCAGCGTCACCTGCCCACGCGCGACCCAGATCCCGCCTCCCCGACCGCTCTCGTCGGCTGGCGTCCTGTTTCCTGCCCGATTGCCGCGGACCAGCGTCCCCCGGAGTTCGACCTGGCCGCCGTCGACCGCCAGCGCACCGCCGTCGCGGGCGCGGTTGGCATCGCTCGCCGCGCCGCCCCCCAGCGTGACCCGGCTCCCCAGCACCAGGCGTCCACCGGAGACCCACACGGCGCCGCCCGCACCGCTCGCCTCGTTGCCGTGCAGCACGGCTACCCCGTCCAACACCGCTGCACCCGCGACCGCCAGCGCACCGCCGTTGGCTTCTTCGTCGTCATTCATCGGATCACCGGCGCGATTGCGCGCGAACGCGACCCTCCTGTCGAGCAGCACGGACAAGGTTCCGGACGGCGCGACGTACACAGCTCCGCCGTCGCCGGCAGCCACGTTTTCCTGAAACGTGACGTCAGCCAGCTGGAGCGCCCCACCCACCCAGATCGCGCCCCCCTTGTGGTCGCGGGCATCGTCGTGGACCGCCCGTCCTCCGCTGAGCGTGAGCTTCTCCAGGATCAGGGTCGCGCCCGCGCCGACGTCGAACAACCGGTCGGCCTGGTCCTCCGTCGGCCAGGATCCAGCGATGGTGGTCGCGTTCCGCCCGACGATGCGCAGGGCCCCGCCGCGCTTGGTCACGTCGAGATCTCCACTCTCGGCCGTGTCATCCGTCGCAGGCGGGATGGACAGTTCATAGCGTCCGTCCTGGAGCTGGATGGTGACCGGGTCGTTCAGGGCATTCGCCAGCACGACCGCGGCGCGCAGCGTCGGGCAGCTGCGCGTCGTCCCGCTGCCGCTACAGCTGCCCGTCCCGTCGCTCGTTCCGGCAACGGTGATCGTCACCTCGGCCGCACCGGTCGCCGGCACGAAGACCAATGCGCCGCCAGCTGCCGCCAGCGCCAGCGAACCCACCAGCAGCGCGACCACCCCACCTGTCCAGCGCACCGAACCGACCTCCCGTCCCGCGACGCATCACCAGAGGCGCCTGCCCCGAACAGACGCACGTCGCTCGCGCCCGGCTGCCCCAACATCAGCGCCGCAGGTTGACCAACTCCTGGAGCACCTCGTCGCTCGTGGTGATCACGCGCGAATTGGCCTGGAAGCCCCGCTGGGCCATGATCATGCTGGTGAACTCCTGCGCCAGGTCGACGTTGGACATCTCGAGATAGCCGCTGGCGATCTTGCCGCGCCCACCGGAATCGGCCGGTCCGACGATCGGCTCACCTGAGTTGACCGTCGGCTGATAAGCGTTACCACCCACCTTCATCAGCCCGCCCGGGTTGGTGAAGAGGGCCAGCGCGATCTGGCCGACCACCTTGGTAACCCCATTGGAATAGATCCCCAACACCTGGCCGGACTGGCTCACCGTGAAGGTGGTCAGCGAGCCAGCTGGCGCGCCGTTGGCCGCCGCGTTCGCCGAGTACGGGGCCGCCAGCTGAGTCAGTCGCGAAAAGTCGAGGCCACTGGGAGCAGTTAACACAATCTCCGCCGCCCCGGTAGAGGGAGTAATGGTAACTGGAGGAATGTTCGTTTGGCTGCCGGACGCGCCTTGAGGTATCAAGTTCCCATTCTCATCGAAATGCAGAGTTCCAGTAGCACCATCCGAGATGTCATATTTATTCTTTGCACCTTCATTAATATCCTCTGTATACGGATTATCTTCTGTAATGGTATAATTCCAGATATTAGTAGAATCTACACTCTTCGTGAACGTAATGTAGACCTCATGTCGTATACCCAGCGAATCAGTGATACTCACTTTGGTCACGAAGTGCGGTCGATCCTCCGCCTCCCTGTTCTCCCTCGCATCCAGATTCCCCTGTACGGTGATCTGCGTCGTCGGAACCGCATCCAGCTGCTGGCCGATCGGGATGGTGATCGGCCCCACCGGCCCGGCCGTGTCCACGTTGCCGTTGGCGTCCGCCTGCCAGCCGAGCACGTAGAAGCCGTTCGAGGGGTTGACCAGTCGCAAGTCCGAGCCGATATCGAAGGCGCCGTCCCGCGTGTACAGCGTCTGCGAGCCATCGCTCACCACGAAGAACCCGTCACCCTGGATCGCCAGATCGCTCGGCTTGCCGGTCAGCTGCAGCGCTCCCTGGGTGTGGATCGTGTCCACCGCGCCGACCACCGCTCCCAAACCGATCTGCAGCGGATTGATCCCGCCTCGCGTCTCGGTCGGGCCGCTCGCACCGCGCACCAGCTGGCTCAGGATGTCGGTGAAGCGCACCCGACCGACCTTGAAACCGGTGGTGTTGACGTTGGCGATGTTGTTGCCGATCACGTCCATCCAGGTCTGGTGCGCCCGCAATCCGGAGATCGCCGAGAACATCGATCGCATCATGACTCGTCCTCCCTCGTCATCGTTCTTATCGGCCGTTTTCGCTCGCGCTCGAGCCCTCGAGACCTGCGAGCCACCGCCCCGCGCTCACCCGCTCATTCCCCGCTGCCCGAACCAGCTCCCGCTAATCCGATGCTCACCACGTCGCGCACGTCGATCCGCTGCCCACCGGAGAGCTCGAGCACTGCGGCACCGTCCAGGATGGTCGCGCGCACCACTGTGCCAGTTACCAGGTCGCCACTCGTCCGGTCCAGGCCACTCACCACCCGGCCCAGATACCCAGCCACCTGTCCCAACGCCGCATGCTGCGCCATCGCCGCAACCGTCTCGTTCAACTGCTGCAGCTGCTCCAGCGTGTTCAGCTGGGCGAGCTGCGCGATGAACTCTCGGTCCTGCATCGGATTCATCGGGTCCTGGTTCTTGAGCTGGGCGACCAGGAGCATCAGGAACGCCTGCTTGTCGAGTCGGCCACCGGGGCCCACACCGCCGGCCGCTGCTGGGTTCGTACCGAACGGACCGATCGAGTCGCTCACACTGCCGACGCTCATCGCTCCACCTCGCCACTCAAGCCCACGTGTCCACGAGTCCGCTCGACTCCTGGCGCACTCGCCCCCGGGAGTCCCCTACCACCGGCAGCTGGGCCAGGGTCGTCCGCTCGGGGCGTGCCCAACCGGGATCGCTCGAGGCTCCCTGTTGCCCGCCCGGCCAACCCATTCCGGATTGACTGCCGCTGATCCCGTTCTGCCCACTCGCCATCGTCAGCGGCTGCACCTCCACCCGTTGCACCGCGAACCCTCCCGCCGCGAGCGAGGCACGCAGGCTCTCCCGTCCGGCTTCCAGCGCCTGCCGTACCTCCGGCTGGTTGGCCGCCAGCGTCACCTCCAATCGCCCCGCAATCTCGCGGATGCGTACGTCGACCACTCCCAGGTCGGGCGGCTCCAGCCGCACGCGGAGCTGCCGCGTGCCGTGCGCGATCGCCTGCGCCACGCGCTCCTGCACCTGTCCGATCGCGCCCGCGGCTGCTTCCTCGCCAGCAGCCGGAACCGGCCCAGCCTCACCCAGTCGACTGCCCGGAGTGTCGCTCACCGGGAGGGCTCCCGCGAGCGCCGGCCGGTCGTCGTGCCGGACGCGCCGCTCAGTCGTCACCGTCAGCGCCTGGCCTCGACCATCCGACGCCTGCTTCTCGACCCAGACGCGTACCCCCGCGGGCACTCGCTGCACCGCCTCACTTCCTCGCTCAGGGGTAACCCCGACTCCTTCGGATCCTCCCACCGGCTCGACTCGGTGCGCTATCCGGTGCGCGGCAGCCCGCCCAGCTTCGTCCAACGCGACGGGTCCGCCGGCACCCGCAGCCGTGTGCTGCAGGAGCGCGCCGACCGCCGGACCCTGCCACCCTTTCGGCTGTCCCTCGTCGCCCGCCTGCACGGCTCCGCTCGCCGGTTCACCCAACGCCGGTTGCCCGCTCGACTGCCCGTACTCGAGCAGGCTCGCTGACTGCTGAGCGATCGCTGGTTCCCCGAACACCCCGCTCGCCTGGCTGTCATCGGCCGGAAGCGTGCCGGGGAGGCCGGTCAGTACGCTGAGCTCGGATGGCACCATCCCAGCAGCGAAGACGGTGCCCAACGGCGGCGTGTCGGAGCGGCGCTCGCCATGCGACTGACCCTTCATTTGTCCGTCCGTGCTCGCTACTCCGGCCAGCACCAACCCAGCCTGTGCGACACCGAACGACATGCTGTCCGGCATGACCGACTCTTCCAACCGGTGCGTCAGTTCGCGCGTCTTGCCCTCGGCTGCGCTGGCGTCCGCGGGCATCAACCCGTTTCCCGATCCTTCCTCCCCGGTCGGCACCAGCCCGAGCAGTGTCGCCAGGATCGCCAGGAACGCCTGCGCGTCGCTTCCCAGATCCCCGGGCCGCGGACCAGCCCGCTCGTGCACTCCGTTCGGTGTCGACACGACCGGTAAGACCATCACCGCACCTCCCCGCTCGAGGCACTCAGCTACCCTGACCGCCGCTCGCCATGGCACGCAGCATGGCCAGGCGTCGCGCCAGGACTTCGCTCACCGCGCTGTAGCGGAGCGTCGTCTCCGCCAGGAGCCCCATCTCGCGCTCGATGTCCACATTGTTGCCGTCCGGTCGATAGCGCGTTCCGGTGAGCTCGACGACTTCCGGCTGGAGGGCACTGGGCGAACTCGCTGTCACCGCGATGTGACGCGGATCGGTCCGCACCAGGGGCAATCGTGCGAAGGTGCCGTTCAACATCGCCTGGAGGAGATCCTCGAACCGGACCGCTTGGCCGTGGAAGCCGGGGGTTTCGGCATTGGCGACATTGCTCGCCGTCACCTGCTGACGCAAGGCGAGCGCATCGAGCGTTCGCGCAAGCACACCGATCGGATCGATCGTTCCGGCCATCGTGCACCTCTCATCCTATTCCGCCCAGCGCGCGCCAGGTCGCGAGCACCGCGCTGACGTACCGGTGTGTCTCCGGGTACGGCGGGACCCCACCTGCCTGCTCGACTGCGCCCGGGCCTGCGTTGTACGCGGCCAGCGCAAGCGAGACATCGCCGCCGAACCGCTGCAAGAGCTGGCTGAAGTAGCGGGCGCCGCCGTCCAGGTTTTGCGTCGGGTCGAAGGGATCGCGCACGCCGAGTGCCGCCGCCGTCGTGTCCATCAGCTGCAGCAGTCCCTTCGCTCCCGCTGGCGAAACGGCCCGTGGATCGAAACCGCTCTCGACCTTGACCATCGCCGCCAGCAGAGCAGGATCCAACCCGTACCGCTGCGCTGCCTGGAGGATCGCCTGACCATAGGGAAGAGCCGCGATCCGCTCGATCCCCTGTGCCGATCCTGTCGGCGCAGCACGCAGCAACGGCCCGGGGTCGACCGCACGCCCGTTCTGCCGGATCTCGTAGTGCAGGTGTGGCCCGGTCGAGAGACCGGTATTGCCGGACTTGCCGATCACCTGCCCCCGCTGCACCCGCTGCCCGGGCCGCACGTCAGCCGCACTGAGATGCCCGTACAGTGTCGTCACGCCGTTCCCGTGATCCACTTCGATCCGCAACCCATACCCGTCCGTGTTCCCGACGAAGCGCACGGTGCCGTCGCCCGTCGCGCACACTGGCGTCCCCTCGGGAACCGCGATATCGATCCCCGAATGGAACGTCTCACCCGGAAGCAGCGACCGCGGCCCGTAGGTCGAAGTCACCGTGCCGCTCACCGGCCAGGCACCGCGCAACATCGCCAGTGGATCGCTGTTTGCAGGCGGTGCAGCGGGGACGACGCCACGCTGGGCCAGGAGCGCCCAAAACTGACTGCTCGCTCCGGTCGAGCCACCCAGCTGCGGTGACCGGATTCCGAAGCGGACCGGCATGCTCGCGATGATCTCTGGTGGAATCGTGAGACCCGCCACAACCCGCTCCTCACGCGCTTCATTGGTCGGTCAGTAGGCGCCGGGCAGCGCGCACGGTCGCCAGTTCGTCCAGGAGGGCCGCTTCGGCGGCCTGCTCCCGACGCTGTGCTTCGCTCAGCCAACGCGCTCGTACCAGCTCCAGCTTCTTGGCCTCTCGCCGCTGTGCGATCAACGCGGCACGAGCCAGCTCCGCTCGGCGCTTGGCCTGCTCGAGCCGCGCTGCCTCCTCCGCGCGCCGCTGCTCGAGCCACGATTCGTATGTCTCCGCACCAGCCAGGACCTCAGCGTCCACCGAGCGGTTGGCCAGCTGCGCCAGCCCGGCCGCCAGCGAGCGCTGCGATGCCGCGAGCTGTGCCAGGACCGCCTCGCAAGTAGCCACCCACCGCTGCTGTTCCGCCAGCTGCCGCTGCGCCTCCTCCACCAGGCTCTGCCGGTGCTCGAGCAAGCGCTCCATTCGCTTGGCTCGTTGCCGCAGCAGTCGCACCATGTGCCCTCACCTCCTCAGCCTGCGCTCGTTGCCCTTGCGATCCGTTCTCCCCGCAGCAGTCGCTCCAACCAAGCGACGGTCTCGGCAAAGGTCGCGCGCTCCTCCGGTTTCTGTTGCAGGAAGCGCCGGATCTCCGGCATGAGACTGAGCGCTCGATCGACGGTTGGATTCGTTCCGTGGACATAGGCGCCGATATCGATCAAATCCCGCGCGCTTTCGTAGGCCGCTAAGAGCTCGCGGACCTCGCTCGCCAGCGCTCGATGGTCCGCTGTGACCAGGCTCGGCATGAGCCGACTCACGCTGGCCAGGACATCGATCGCCGGATAGTGCCCACGATCGGCGAGGCTGCGTGCGAGCACGATGTGACCGTCCAGGATGCCTCGTACCGTATCGCTGATCGGCTCGTTGAGGTCGTCACCCTCGACCAGCACGGTATAGAACGCCGTGATGCTGCCCTGCTCGGCATTGCCCGCCCGCTCCAGCAGTCGCGGCAACAGAGCGAAAACCGAGGGCGGGTACCCGCGCGTGGCCGGTGGCTCACCAGCAGCCAGCCCGACCTCCCGTTGCGCCATCGCCAGTCGCGTCACTGAATCCATCATCAGCACCACACTCATGCCGCGGTCGCGGAAGTATTCCGCGATGAGGGTGGCCGTCCATGCTGCCTTGATGCGCATCAAGGCCGGTTGGTCCGAGGTGGACACCACCACCACGGCCTGCTCCAGGCCGGCGGGGCCGAGGTCACGCTCGATGAACTCCTGGACCTCTCGTCCCCGTTCGCCGATCAGGGCGATCACCCGCACGTCGCACACCGCGTTGCGGCTGATCATGCCGAGGAGCGTGCTCTTCCCCACGCCTGAGCCGGCGAAGATTCCGAGGCGCTGACCGCGCCCGCACGTCAACAGCGCGTCGATCGTCCTGACGCCGGTCGGCAAGATGTCGCGGATCGGTGCCCGCTGCAAGGGACTCGGTGGTGCGCCACCGATCCGCAGGCGCCGCCGACAGCGCAGCGGCCCCTTGCCGTCGATCGGTCGACCGAGCCCGTCGATCACTCGTCCCAGGAGTTCGGACCCGACCGGCACGTGGAGCGCTTCGGGTGCTCGAACGACCCGACTGCCATGTCGCACCCCGCGGAGTTCCGCCAGCGGAACCAGCACCAGGCGCTCGTCATGGAAACCGACGACTTCAGCCGCTAACCGTCCCTCCTCGGAGAGACTGGGAAAGATGTGGCAGAGGTCGCCGATCTCCAGATCCAGCCCGATCGCCTCCACCGTCAACCCGATGCCCCGGACGACCCGCCCCTCGCGCTGGATCGGCTGGAGGTCGCGTAAGCGGTCGCGGAAGCGGTCGAGTACCGTTTCAAGCTTCATCGGCAACCTCCGAGAGGGCCCGTCGCACTGCCTCCAGCTGCGTCGAGATCCGCGCATCGACGAAGCCGACCGGTGTTCCCAGGACGCAGCTGCCCCGATCGACATGCGGGTCACCGACCACCTCGACCGGCGGGCGCCCGTTCCACGCCCGCGCCAACCAATCGCGCGCTCGCTCCACATCCTCCGGATGGACGATGAGGTGCGTCACTGGGGCGCTCGGCGCATGCTCGAGCGCCGCCTGCGCGAGCCGGCCCAGCAACTCCCCGTCACGCTCGACCTCGCGCCGGAGGACCGTCTCAGCGACGAGGACGCTCAGTTCCACCAGCAGGCGCGCCATGGCTTGCCGGATTTCTTCCTCCCGCAACACCGCGCGCTCCACCAGTGCCCGGAACCGGGCGAGCAGCTCGCGCTGCTCCGCCGCGAGTTCTGCCTCCACCTGACGACGAGCCTCGACCAGTGCGGCCTCCCACAGCTGCTGCTGCAACGACTCGAGTTCGGCTTCCACCGCGGCCCGGATGGCTCGCGCTTCCTCCTCAGCCGCCGCCACGATCGCCGCCGCTCGCGCTTCCGCTTCCGCGAGGAGCCGAACGGCCAACTCGCGGTCGTGCGGTGACGGCTGCGGGACGACCAGCGTATCGCCCGCAGTCGACGCTTCGCGACGCTTGACCACCCGAGCGCTAGCCAAGGATCGCCTCCTCGCCCCGCGAGATCACGATCTCTTCCGCCTCCTCCAGCCGCCGCACGATCGAGACGATCCGCTGCTGCGCCTCCTCGACCGCCCGGATGCGCACTGGTCCCAGGTAGCTGATCTCCTCGCGCAACAGTTCGGCTGCCCGCTGCGACATGTTGCGGAAAATCTTCTCCTTGAGCTCGTCGCGCGCCGCCTTCAGGGCCAGTGCCAGATCGCGCATGTCCACCTCGCGCAGCACGCGTTGCAGCGAGCGATCGTCCAGGAGGATCAAATCGTCGAACGTGAACATCAGCTTGCGAACCTCTTCGGCCAGCATCGGATCGACTTCGGTCAAGCGCTCCAGAATGTGTTTCTCGGTACTGCGATCGACCTTGCTCAGGATCGCGACCAGGTGCGCGACACCACCGACGGTCCGCGAATCCTGCGTGAGGAGGGAGGACATCCGCCGCCACATGATCTCCTCCACCCGCTTGACGATCTCCGCGGGAGTACGATCGATCGTCGCGATGCGCCGCGCGACCTCAGCTTGCAAGTCCTCGTTGAGATGACTGATCACCGCGGCCGCCTGCACGGGCGGCAGGTGCGAGAGGATCAAGGCGATCGTCTGCGGATGCTCGTTCTGGAGGAACATCGCCATTTGGCGTGGATCCGACTTGCGCAGGAACTCGAATGGCGCCGGTGGATTCATCGTCACCACGCGATCGATCAGCGCGTTCGCCCGCTCTAGCCCCATCGCCCGGGCCAGCATCTCCCGCGCGTATTCGATCCCACCGACCGCCAGATACCGGTGGACCACGGCCATCTCGTGCGCCTCGTCGAGGACTTGACGGACCTCCTCCTCGCTCAGGCGTGGCATCGTCGCCACCTTCACGGTGATCGCCTCGATCTCGTGCTCCTGCAGGTGCTGCAGCACCTTGGCGGAGAAGTCGGGCCCCAACGCCATGAGCAGTGCTGCCGCCTTGGCTGCCCCCTTGAGTGGCTGCGCCTGGTTCGCTTGGCGGAGGGACGGTTGCGCTGTCATCGCCGTTTCACTCCTCGTTCAACCAGGCCCGGACCACGTGGGCGACCGTCGCCGGATCCTTCTTCGCCAACTCCTGCAATTCCCGCAGTGTCGGCGGAGGCCCACTCGGCGGTTTCAGCGCTGCCTCGGCCTGGCCGGGTAAGCCGGCCGCTCCACCACCTGCCACGGACGGCGCAGCCGCACCCGCTGCCGCGCCCGGTAAGACCCCGGTCGCGACCTCGTAACGCGGGACCGGCGGCAGCGCTGACCGCTGAGCGGCGAGGACCCGCCACGCGATCAGCAACGCGAGCAGCGGGATCAGGACGATCGCACCGAGCCGCGCCGCTTCCAGCAACCGATCCATCAAAGTCGACTGCGCCGCGCTCTCCTCGGCCGTCGCTGTCGTGAACGGCACGACACTCACGGTCACCTGATCGCCCCGCTCCGGGACGATGCCGGCCGCAGCCGCCACGAGGTCACGGACCTGCTCGGCCACCGCTGGATCGACCGCCGCGCTGTTCAGCACCACCGCCACCGACAGCCGCTGCACTTTGCCCGGTGCCTGGACGACGCGCTCGACCTGGCGCGACAGTTCATAGTTGACCGTGGTCTCGCGGAGTTCGCTCCGCTGCTGATTCTGCTGCGCCGCACCTTCCTGGTAACTCCCGACGTTGCTGTCGACTCCCGGTATGCCGATCGGGCCGCTGGCAGTCCCCTCGCTCGTCTGCACACGTTCCTGCTGGCTGCGCACCTGCGGTTGCGTCCCGTTGGGGCTGTAGATCTCGCTATCGACCTGACGCTGGTCCCAGTCGAAGCTCGCGCTGACCTGCACCGCAGCGTTGTTGTTTCCCACCACGCGCGCCACGACCGTCTGCAGCTGGGTCGCCATCACGGTCTCGAAAGCACGCTGTGCTTTCAAGTGATCGCTCATGCCACCAGCAGCTGCGACTCCACCACCCGACCAGAGGGCGTTTCCGCTCTCGTCGACCACGGTCACATGCTCCGGCTGCAGGCCAGGGACCGAGGCTGAAACGAGATGCACCACCCCGCGCACTTGCTCGTCCGTCAGCCGGCTACCCGGCTTGAGCTGCAGCACCACTGCAGCCGTCGTCGGCTGTTGCTGCTCGCTGAAGAGCGACTCTTCCGGTATGACCAGATGGACACGCGCCGACCGGACACCGTCCAGCTGGCTGATCGTCCGCGCCAGCTCGCCCTCGAGGGCCCGCTGGTAATTGACCCGCTGCTGGAAGTCGGTCACACCGAACGAGGAACGATCGAACAGTTCGAAGCCGAGTGTTCCGCTCTTCGGTAACCCCTGTGCTGCCAGAGCGAGGCGAAGCTTGGCGACTTGCTCCACTGGAACGCTGATCGTCGTCCCGTCGTTGCTCAGTTTGTACGGCACCCCCTGTTGACGGAGTTGGTCGATGATCGCAGCAGCATCATCGGCCGAAAGGCCGGTAAAGAGCGGCGCATACTGTTGCGGCGGCTGGAGGAGCAGGAGAAGCGCCACCGTGAAGAGCGCCGCGAGACCAACGGCGACGATCGCCACTCGCCGGTTCTGGCTCAGACCGTCCCATCGCTCCCTGACACTCTCCCAATATGGGGCGAATCGCCGCAGCATCGTCCTCGCCTGTACCCTTCGATTCGTCAGATCGGCATCGACATCACTTCACGATAGGCTTCCAGTGCCCGGTTGCGGATCTGCAGCGCAGCCTGCAATCCGATCGACGCTGTCTCCAGGGCGAGCATGACCTCGTGGAGATCCACGTCTTCCCCAGCTGCCAATGCGAGTGCCAGCCGATCCGCTTCGTTGATCTGCTGATTCAAGGAGCCGAGTGCACGCTCGAGAACCGCCCCGAACGACGGGCCAGCTGCTGGCTTGGGCGCAGCCGCCGTCCCGACCGGCGCGATCTCAGCGGAGATCGGTGGAATCGGCGCGATGCTCACGTCGGCCTCCCTCCCTTACCACCGACCGGCTCAGGCACGCCCGATGCTCAAGGCACGCATCGCCATCGTCTTCAAGGCATCGAGAACTGTGACGTTAGCCTCGTAGGCTCGCGTGGCTGCCATGAGATTAGTCATCTCGCTCACCACATCGATATCCGGATACCGCACGATCCCATTGGCGTCCGCATCGGGATGAGTCGGGTCGTAGACTTCCCGCACCGCCCGCCGATCGACGACGATCCCAGCCACCTGCACCCCGCGGCCAGCGCTCGGGGTCGTTTCGACCAGTCCCGTCCGCGTTTGCACGAGCCGAGCGAACGGGCTGGGCTGCTCGGTCGCGAAAACGACTTGCCGACGCAGATACGGCCCGCCTTGCGGCGTCCGCGTCGTATCGACGTTGGCCAGGTTCGACGCCGTGACGTCCATCCGCACGCGTTGCGCGGTGAGCGCCGAGAGACTGACGCGCATCGTCTCGAGGATTCCCATCGCCGCCCTTCCCTCTCGTCCCGAACAGCGCTCTCGCATGACCAACACTACGCAGGGGCGCCCCACCTGCCGATACCCTGTCGGTCGGAAGCTCTGTCGGGACAGAAGTCCAGGAGGGCCTGGTACTCGCTGGGGGATTCGAACGCGCGGTCATCCCGAAGCAATAGCCAGAACGCTCCGCACAGCGCCACCACACGCGAGGGCGCCGAGCGGCCTGAGTCCGCTCGCCGGTCGACGCCTGCGGGGAAGAGGGCATCGCCAGGTCATCGCAGCTCGCCGGTCCGCATCACCGATCGGCCCGGCATGCTGGCATGCCGAGCCGATCCACCGGTGCACGAGCTGATTCGACGATCGATCCGGAATCAGGTGGACGATTGGTCGATCAGGTAGATCCGGACACCCTGATGGACGAGGTAATTGAGCAAGCGCAGCCGCGTTTCCAGCCCGATCCTCCCCAACGGAGGAATCAAGGGGACACCATGGAGTGCTGCCTTGGCCACGATCCACTCGCGGAACTGGCGATCACTCATCTCCGCGACGGTCAGGTTTTCGTTGCCCGACCCGTCCTCCCGCGGGACCAGCACGTAGACGCGCCGCAAATCCTCGAGCGTGAGGTCCGGTTGTGGGGGCCGGTCGTACCGTCCATAGGGAAAACGTCCGATGTACATCCTGGGTACCTCCTCACCTCTACTGCGCCGTCACGGTCGCCGCGGGACCGCAAAACGCCGAACACCGCGCCACACCGGGGGGAAATCCGCCATTCCCACGCTGAACGCAGTCGAACTGCCCGCGAGCAGCCACAGGTTCCCTCCATCAGGCCAGCACCAGACGAGCGGATCGTCACGGACCACCCGTGATCCGACCGGTGCCAGGATCAGCACTTCGCCCCGCGAGAGCCACGGCGCACGCACCAGTCCTGCTGTGACCATACGGCCGCCGAACAGGATCGAAAGCATCGAACAGACGAGTCCGATCACCATAAACTCAGCGTACCATGAAGGGCTCCACCCACCGCCAGCACGGCGTCGCAACGCACCATGCGATCGGTGAGGACCATCGGGCGCGCTGCGCGCAACGAGCGACCTCGCCCTCTCGACCGCCTTCCCTGGCTCATCGTCCCGGACCAGCCGCCAGACGATCTGTCCGACCAGGAGGCTCCCAGCACGACCGAGTAATGGTATCGCCAACCGGATCACTACCAGCGTCGCCGAACGCGACCCGCTGGGCGATCACCTCCAGCCGGATCCGGTACGATCGCCCAGCGTCGCGGGGAGGCGGACGAACGATGCACCGCGAGGCTGCTCACCGGCGCTTCGTGCCCTCTCGAGCTCGGATCGATCACGATGATGCTCCCGGGCCACAATGCGTCGGAGCCGATCGTTTCGCGCCGTTGCGCGGCGCCATACGCCATTCCGCCCAGTATGGCGTGATCCGTTCGCATCAGCGCAGACGACTGCGTCGCCGGACGATCGACTCTCCCTGCTCCGACGCATCGGTACCCGAACTGAGCTACAGGCGACCTGAGTAGCGACCACGGACGTCCACCGCCTTACCGCGCCGAGAGTCCCCCCCACGAACGGTTTGGCCAGCTACCGGTCGGTGAGCGTCGCGCTTGCGGTCTGCCACAGTACCGCGTGCCGAGGGTATCCAGCGGCGTTCTGTACCCTGCGAGACACCTATCCGGCATCTCCAGGGGAAATGGCTGGCTTAGAGCGAGACGGCTCTCCCGATCACTCCACTAGTGCGACGCCGCGCCTCGCGGGTCGCCCGGAGCACGCGCCTCGCTGACCAACTCCGGCGTAGTAGCGAGCACGCACGCGAGTGGTACGATCAGGCGGGCGAACGAGCGGAAGGAGAAGGCGATGGTCTGGGACGAGCTGATCCGAGTAACGCCGGAACTCGATGCTTGGCTGCGTGAGACGCGCCGCTACCTCCACATGCATCCCGAACTCTCGCTCCAGGAAACCAATACAGCACGCCTCGTCGCTGGCCATCTCCGCGAACTCGGCATCGAGCACCGTACCGGACTGGGTGGTGACGGTCGGCCGCTCTTCATGTCCGCCGAGGCTCTCCGGGCAGCTGGTATCCAACCCGGACCCACCACCGGAGGGAACGGGGTCCTCGCCCTCATCCGCGGTGAGCGTGGCCCTGGAAGTACCGTCCTTTTGCGCGCCGATATGGATGCCCTCCCCATCGACGAACAGAACGAGGTACCATATCGATCGACGCGCCCCGGAGTGATGCACGCCTGCGGTCACGATGCGCACACCACCATTTTGCTCGGTGTCGCCGAGCTCCTGCATAGCTTGCGCGATCGCTTCGCCGGGACGGTCAAACTGATGTTCCAGCCCGCGGAGGAAGGACCTGGCGGTGCGGCGGCGATGATCGCCGATGGGATCCTCGAAGATCCGCCAGTCGATGCCGCCTTTGCTCTCCACGTCGACAGCACGCACCGCGCTGGTGAGGTCGCCGTGTCGCCTGGGCCAGCGACCGCAGCGGCCGACACGTTCCGCATCGTGGTGCGCGGTGTCGGTGGTCATGCCGCCAAACCGCAGACCACCGTCGATCCGATCGTGGTCGCTGCGCAGATCGTCGTCGCACTCCAGACGCTCGTCAGCCGGGAGACGAGCCCTCTCGAGTCGGCTGTCGTCACGGTCGGCACGTTCCACGCCGGGACCGCGACCAACATCATTCCGGATCACGCTGTTCTCGAGGGGACGGTCCGCACCTATTCTCCTGCGGTCCGCGATCATATCGAGCGGCGCATCGCTGAGCTCGCCAGCGGCATCGCTCGCGCCATGCGTGCTGAGGCGGAAACCGTTTACCTCCGCGGTTATCCAGCCATGTACAACGATCCCTCGCTCACAGCACTCGCTCGCCAGGTGGCGACGGAACTGCTGGGTTCCGAGCGTGTTTACGATCGGGAACCGCTCATGGCTGGGGAAGACTTCGCCTTCGTCGCCCAGCATGTCCCGGTGTGCATGATCAGCCTGGGCGTTGCGAACCCGGAGCGCGGCATCGTCTACCCGCCGCACCACCCGCGTTTCGACCTGGACGAGGACGCGCTCGCCGTCGGCGTCCGACTCCTCACCGCGATCGCCCTCCGCTATCTCGGTGCTGTCTGACGCGAGGGAACGACGATGCAACCCTTCGCTCGCATACCGCACGCCAACCTGCGGCTGACGCGACGGAGCGTGCTACTCTTCTCGCTGCTCCTGCCCGCCTGCAACGTGGGTATCCAGCGATGGGAGAGCGGACCACCCACTGCCACACCTCCTCCCGCGGCGTCGCGCACTCCTTCGCCCGTTCGCACGCCTAGTTCCGCCTCACCGTCTCTCGCGACCGTCACTGCTCCGCGACCGAGCCCGACCGGTGCACCGTCCCCCACCGGTCCGGTCGCGCTCCGGGTCGAGACGCTCCTCACTGGACTCGAGGCACCGTGGGAAGTGACCTTCGCTCCCGATGGGCGTCTCCTGTTGACCGAGCGGCCAGGCCGAGTCCGGCTCGTGGTGAACGGCCAGCTCCGCACTCAACCTGCGCTGACACTACCGGTCGCCGCAGTCGGCGAAGGCGGTCTCTTGGGCCTCGCGCTCCACCCTGACTTCTCTCGTACGGGGTGGGTTTACCTTTACTACACCTACCAGACGGACCAGCTTTGGAATCGGGTCGTCCGCTATCGACTCGCCGATGATCAGTTGGTCGAACCTCAGGTCATTCTCGATCGCATTCCTGGTGCCAGCATCCATGACGGGGGGCGGATCGCCTTCGGTCCGGACGGCAAACTCTACGTCACGACCGGTGATGCCCGTGACCCGGAAGCCGCGCAGGACCTCGCTTCGCTCGCTGGCAAAATCCTGCGACTCGAGCCGGACGGCTCGCTCCCACCGGACAATCCCTTCCCGGGATCTCCGGTTTGGACCTATGGCCATCGCAACCCGCAGGGCCTGGCTTGGACGAACGATGGCCGGCTCTATGCGACCGAGCACGGGCCGACCGGCGATCTCGGACTCGCCGCCCATGACGAGGTGAACCTGATCGAACCGGGGAAAAACTACGGCTGGCCCTTCGTCGTCGCCGATCTGGTCCGGCGTCCGCTGCCCGATGCTGTTCCGCCGGTTGCGCAGAGCGGCCAGACTACTTGGGCCCCGAGTGGAGCCACGTTCGTGCGTGCTGGGTCCATTCCCCAGTGGCAGGGAAACTTGCTCTTCGCCGGCTTGCGCAGTCAAGCGCTTTGGCGCCTCGTCCTCACACCGGACGGACGATCTGCTGTCCAGCTCGAGGCACTCTATCAGGGAGAGTTCGGTCGGCTGCGCACCGTCGTCGAGGGGCCGGACGGAGCGATTTACCTCCTGACCAGCAACCGCGACGGCCGCGGTAACCCGCGTGCCGGGGACGACCGTCTCGTCCGCATCGCGCCCGCTTGAATCATTCTTCGCGACGAGACAGCTGCAATCCTCCCGTCCTCCGGGGAGTCTTTCAACGAGTTGCAGCGACCCGTCACCCGAGATGTGCGCAGCTGCCGTTCCCCTGCTCGTTTCCGAGCAGCCGTGGCACGTCCCTGCAGTGCTCGCCATCGCCATGACGCCGATCAGGGTGAACGGCGAGTCACCGGAGCAGCGATCCGGGGAACGTTCTCCTGGAGTCCTGCCCGCTGGGCGAGCAGGACACCCACGAACACTGCCATGATCCCAATGACTTGCGTCACCCGGATCCGTTCTCCGACAAACATTGCACCGAGCACCAGAGCGATTCCTGGCTGCAAATAATAGTAGACCAGCGTCGTGGCAGCCCCGAGCCGTTGAACAGCTCGTTGCCAGAACACGTTCGCTCCCACCATCGCCAGAATTCCCGTATAGAGGAGCGCTCCCCAGGCACCCCAACCAGGCACCTCGTGCAGGCTCTGCATCGTCTCCGGGAAGCCAACGAGACTCACCACGACCAGGCTCGCAATGAGCATCCAGGTCGTGATCGGTACAGCCCCGTACCGGCGTACCAGCGGCCGCGGGATCAACGTCACCCCGACCCAGCAGAGCGCCGCGCCGAGCGTCAGGAGATCGCCCCACAGCGTCGAGCGCGCTTCCCCCTCGGGACGACCGATCATCGCCACGACGCCCGCGAATCCCAGCACCGCCCCGATGATCGCCCCGAGACGAGGTCGTTGACGTTCGACGAGCCAGGAGATCGGGAGCGCCCAGAGCGGGCTCGTGTTCAGAAAAAGCGCGCTGTGCGTCGCTGTTGTATGGTGCATGCCCACGAGGAACACGATCTGGAAGAGCCCCATCGCCCCAAAACCCGCCACCGCGAGGCGCGGCCAATCGGCTCGCTCGATCCGCAACGACTCACCACGCCAGCGCAACCACAGGAGAAGACACGCGATCGCGACGATCAGCCGGACGACTGCGAAGCCGAGCGGACCGAACGAATCGACACCGTGCTTGACGATCGGGAAGGACGCTCCCCAGATGAGCACAGCGAGGAAGGCCTCACCATCGACCCAGCGCCGCCATGTCGCCACACGCATGCGCCGCTCCCCCAACCCGCATTGTCCAACAGCCGAGCATCGTTGACCAGTGAACTGTTCGTCCTAGCGAAACCGTTCGGTCGAGGGCACCGGAGGACGATCGTGACCAGCTTCCCCTGCGGGCGGACGACGCTCGCTCGCCACAGTAGCGACGAACTCGGTCTCCTTGCGACAGGTCGATCCAGGGTCCATACTTCATCCGTGACCGGCCACGAGGATCGGAGCGACGTCTCCACGATGACGCGCGAAACCACCTGCCATCGGGTCGAGCTGTACGGCCTCCCGGCAGTCATCGCCGGTCGGCGGACATTGGAAGTCGCGGGAACGACATTGGCCGAACTCGCCAGCGCACTCGTCGTCGCCTGTCCTCGACTGGCTGGCCCCGTCATCGATCCTGCGACCGGTTGGCTCAACCGCGGGTACGTCTTCGTCGTCGACGGCCGCTTCACGCGTGACCCGGCGACAGCGTTGGAATCAGCGAGCGAAATCCTCCTCGTCGCAGCGCAGGCCGGAGGCTGAGCGATGCAGGCGATCCACGGTCGCGCACTCGTCGTCGATTGCTCCACTGGCACTGCTGAACCGTTTCCCATCCCGCCTGCCGTCAGTGCCGCTGTTCTCGGTGGTGCCGGGCTCGCCAGCTGGCTCCTCCTCCGCTTCGCTCCACCGCGGGTCGATGCTTGGGCACCAGAAAATCCCTTCGTTCTCGCGGCTGGCCCGTTCATCGGGACCGGACTCACCACGTCGAGCAAGCTCGCGATCGCGACGACATCCCCGCAGACCGGCTTCATCGGGGATTCCCTCACCTCGAGCTATCTGGCACTCGTCCTGCGGCGGACCGGCTTCGATGCCCTCGTGGTCGTGGGCAGGGCGCCGCGCTGGTCGGTCCTCTTCGTCGACGACGATCAGGTTCGCCTGCTGCCAGCTGAGCATCTGCTCGGACGCGACCCAGAGGAGACTGCAGCCACTCTGCGCAGCGAACTCGGCCGCGACATCAGAGTCGCCGCGATCGGCCGTGCTGGGGAACGACTCGTCCGCTACGCGGCGGTCGTCAACGATGGGCGTCTCGCTGGACGCACCGGGCCGGGAGCTGTTCTCGGGGCCAAACGGATCAAGGCGATCGCCGTGCGCGGGACCGGACGATTTCCAGCGGTCGCCGATCGGGACGGAGTCCATCGGGCTGCGCGCCAGCTGGCCACGCGTAGTCTCGGTCCCGAAACCGCCAAGTATCGCGAACTCGGGACTGTGGCCAACCTCGCCTTTTTCAGCCGGCTCGGTGTCCTCCCGACCCGCAACTTCCAGGCCGGATCGTTCCCCGCGGCCGAGGCGCTTTCCGGGGAGAGACTGGTCACCCAGCACCGGGCTGATCGGCAGGCGTGTGCGGCCTGCACGGTCGGCTGCGAGCATCACTTCCGGACCAGCGATGGTGGCCCCGCGACCACGGTTCGACTCGAGTACGAGACACTGTTCGCCCTCGGCTCGCTGTGCGGCATCGAGGACCCGAACGTCGTCCTGCGGGCAGCAGCGCTCTGTGACCGCTACGGGATGGACGCCATCAGCGCTGGGGGAACGATCGCTTGGGCGATGGAATGCGTCGAGCGGGGTGTCCCCTTGCCAGGCTCACCCGACGAGTGGCCTCGTTTCGGCGATGGTGCCAGTCTCTTGCGCACGCTGGAAGCGATCGGTGAGCGCCGCGGCCCGCTCGGCGATCTCCTGGCAGAAGGCTCGCGGCGGGCTGCTGCCATCATCGGCCAGGGCAGCGAGACCTGGGCGATGCACGTCAAAGGGCTCGAGCTCCCCGGTTACCACCCCAAACGGTTGCGCGCCATGGCGCTCGGCTTCGCAGTCACACCGCGCGGTGCCTGCCACAACCGAACGTCTGCCTACGAGATGGACTTCTCCGAGGACGCCCCAGCTTCGGCCGAACGGATCGCCCAGGCGACCGCCCGCAGCGAGGATCGCTCGGCCCTGCTCGATGCCCTCCCCCTCTGCAAATTCCTCCGCCACTGCTTCGATGATTTCTTCGTCGAAGCGGCCAGCCTCGTCCGGCTCGTGACCGGTCTCTCCTGTGACGCAGACGAACTCCAGCGGACCGGCGAGCGCATCGTCACGCTCAAAAAGCTCTTCAACCTGCGCCAAGGGTGGACCCGCTCCGATGATACGCTTCCATCGCGCCTGCTCGGCCCAAACGGCATCGATCCAGCAGAACTGGACAGGCTCATCAGGGCATACTACCGTGTACGCGGCTGGGCGGCCGATGGGTCGATTCCGCCGGAACGCCTGCGCGATCTCGGATTGGAATCGTTGCTCGACTCCGTTTCGATCGGATCGTAAGCGATGTTCGACAACGACGAACTCCTCTGGCTCGAACTGGAGCGCGTCCGCCTCCCCTCTCCGGTCCTGGCCCGGATCGAAGAACTCGCTGAAGAACGACGCCGTTTGCTGCAAGCCTTGCCGGACCTGCTCTTCGAGCGCGAGCAGGTCATCCGCCGCATCGCCGAGATCGATCTGGAACTCGAACGTCTGTGGGATCTGCGCCGGCGCGAACTCCTCTTCGTCCGCCAACTCGTCAGTACCGAGAGCCAGGAAGCGCCAGCGACGCTCGAAGAGGTCGAAGAGCAGCTCTCAGAAGAAAAGGCCGAGGACGGTACGAGGGATGAGTCCTCGGCCTCCCACGAGGCGATGAGTTGAGCGCCGTCACTCGACCTCGACGATGGCTTCGATCTCGACCGTGATCCCTCTCGGCAGCGAGCCCATCCCGACCGCCGAGCGCGCATGGCGACCGCGCTCACCGAACACGTCGACGAACAGGTCCGAACAGCCATTGATAACTTCCGGATGCTGACCGAAGTCGGGATCGGCGTTCACCATCCCCAGCACCTTTACGATCCGCTTCACCCGGTCGAGATCGCCGAGTTCCTGCTTGAGAACCGCGAGGAGCACGAGACCGACCGAGCGAGCATGGCGATACGCTTCCTCGACGGTTACCTCCCGCCCCACCTTGCCGGTCGGAACCGTCCCGTCGGGATTCCACGGTCCCTTGCCTGCCAAGAAGAGCAGATTGCCAGTGCGCACGGCGTGGACGTAATTGCCCGCCGGCTTCGGCACCGGTGGCAGCTCGATCCCGAGTTCCTCGAGTCTCCGCTCGATCTCCACGTTCTGCTCCCTTCCCGCTACGGTGCGACCGCACGTTCCGTATGATACGCTGCTCGGCCCGCCGGATTCCTCAGGAGATCGCGAGGAGATCGCGCCGACCAGGCCTGCGCGAGATCCCTCAGCACAGTGTCTGTCCGCCCGCCGAACGACGCTGCTCTTCGAGGACGCGATCGCACAGAGTGACGTCCGAGCTCACCGCACGACCGGACCTTCTCTCCGGTGCGGAGACGGGCAGCCTGCTGCTGGCGCGGCCCGTACCCAGTAATGTGCATCGTCCTCGTCGCGACCCTTCTCGACGACCAGTGCCGAGCACGATCCTCAGTGTCTCCGCTACAATCCGGCCGAAGGGAAAGGGCGCAGGATGGTTCGCCTCGATTTGGCCAGTCTCATCCGCACCATTGGTCTCCTCGGTGTGGCAGCGATCGTGTTCACCGAAAGCGGTCTCCTCATCGGGTTGTTCCTGCCAGGTGACTCTCTCCTCTTCACAGCTGGGCTGCTCGCTGCTCAGGGTTACCTCGATATCCGCTGGCTCGTCCTCGCCTGCTTCGCTGCCGCTGTCGCAGGCGACCAGGCCGGCTACGCCTTCGGCTTGCGGGTCGGGCGGGCACTCTTTCAGCGTCAAGACTCGCGCTTTTTCAAGAAGCGCTATCTCGTACAGGCTGAGCGCTTTTTCCTCCGTCATGGAGGGAAGGCAGTCACGCTGGCCCGCTTCGTACCCATCGTCCGGACCTGTACACCGATCGTCGCGGGGATCGGCCGCATGCCGTACCAACGGTTCCTCGCCTTCAACCTGCTCGGGGCAGCGCTCTGGGCGATCGGCATCACGCTCGCCGGGTACTGGTTGGGCAACGTCATTCCGGGTATCGACCGATACCTTTTACCCATCGTCGTCGCTATCGTGCTCGTCTCCCTCGCGCCCTCGGCCCTTCATCTCTGGCGCGAGCGGCAGGCGACCCTCCCCCATCCCCCTCGCGCTGGTGCCCCTCTGCCCGCGAAGGAGCGCGACCGCACGTAGCCGTATCCCCGAAAGTCCGGTTGGTGCGCGAGACACGGAGACTCGAGCGTAGGAGCGTCGCTCTGGAAGAGCGATGAGTCTCCCCCGGTCCTCTGGCGCCCTTGCGGCGCTCTGCGGGACGAGTCCTGTCCCCCTGTTCTCTTGCCGAGTCCGATCGCAAAGCGGTTATACTGGCGAGGTCATGGGATGGTAGGAGGCGGTTATGGAGATCGCGACCGTGACACGGTTATTGCGAGCAGCTGGTGTTCGTTGGGTACGCATCGAAATGGCCGATACCCACGGTATCGCCCGCTCGAAAAGTGTGCCGCTCGACAAGTTCCCACTCTACGGAACGCTGGGCATCAACTTTTATGGAGGGATGCTCCTGCAAGATGCCTCGGGCTGGGACATTCCGCTGGAAGAGCGCCTTCCGCCCCCTGACTATCTCCTCAAGCCGGATCTCGATACGCTGGTCGTGCTTCCCTACGCGCCAGGAGAAGCCCGCGTCATCGGTGACCTCTACCGCGATGATACCCCAGCCCCGGAGGATCCTCGGGTCGTTTGTCGGCGCATCGTCGACCTCTATCGTGCGCACGGCTGGACACCGCGCAGCGGTTTCGAGTACGAGTTCTATTTGCTCGTCGCTGCGACACGCGAGCCCGTCTTCCGTGACAAGCAGATCTGCTCGACGATCCGCAACAACTTCAACCCTGCCTGGCGCGATGAACTCCTCGAGGCGCTCGAGGCACACGGAATCGTCGTGTCGACGCTGAGCGTGGAAAACGCGCCCGGCCAGTTCGAGATCACCTTCAGCCCAGCCGACGGGCTCACCGCGGCCGATCAGGCGTTCTCTTTCCGCACCACCGTCAAGGAGGTTTCGCGCAAGCACGGGTACTTGGCCCCATTCATGACCAAGCCATTCATCGACCAAGCAGCATCCGGCACTCACCTGCACCACAGCCTCGTCGACTGCCGCACAGGCGAGAATCTTTTCGCCGATCCTGCGGGCGAGTATGGCCTCTCCGAGTTGGCCTGGCACTTCCTCGGTGGGCTTTTCCATCATGCGCGAGCACTCATCGCTTTCTTCTCCCCCACACCCAACGATTACAAGCGGTATCAGCCTGGTCTCTTCGCGCCCACGAGCATCTGCTGGGGCTACGACAATCGTTCGGCTGCCTTCCGCATTCCAGCTGACGCCCACGGAGCCAAGGCTCGCATCGAGAACCGGCTCGGCGGAGCCGCGGCCAATCCCTACATCGCGCTCGCCGCGTCGCTGGCAGCTGGATGGGACGGGATCCAGCGTCGCCTTCGTCCCCCTGCGCCGATTCAGAAAGATGTCGGTTGGCTCGAGGGGTTGCCACCGCTGCCTCGCTCGCTCGACGAAGCGCTCGATGCTCTGGAAGCCGATCGCACGCTTTGTGAATTGCTCGGCCGACCGTTCGTCGAGACCTATATCGCCGTGAAGCGGTGGGATACCGAAAAGTGCCGACGGCACTGCCCCGACTACGGCACACCGGAGTGGCTCCGCCGCATCGATCCCTACGAGTGGGAGGAGTACGGCGAACTCATCTAGGTACCAGCTGCACGATCTGTACACTTGGCCCAGTGAGACAGGGAACCGAGTACGGATGGTCGCATGGGACTGGCTCGCGACGCACGCATCCTCAAGGACGGTGAGCTGTTCGTCGTCAGCGACGAGCGCGGTGACCTGCGTCGCACCTTACCGGGTGCCGGCGTCTATGCGCGCGACACTCGTTTTCTCAGCGAACTCTGGCTGCTTCTCAACGGTGAGGAGCCAGAACTGTTCGATTCTTCGGCTGAACGGACGAATACAGCTATCTTCGAGTTCGGCAATGCGGTCTTCCGGGACGAAGAGGGTCGGGACATCCTCGCTCATACCATCAGCCTGCGGCGCTGCCGCAGTGTCCGGCGCGGAACCTTGGACGAGGAACTGGTTCTGGAAAACTACAATGCTTTCGACATCACTGTCGAGCTGGCATTCGTCTTCGCAGCCGATTTCCTCGATATCTTCGAGGTACGGGGCTTCCCCCGCGAGCGCCCACGCGGGCGCATCTTGCTTCCACAGCAGCAAGATCACTCGCTCCGGCTCGCCTACCGCGCACCCGACGACGTTCTCCTCGAGACCGAAATCGTGTTCAGTCGCCACCCGGACACGGTCACGACCGAGCCAGGCGCCACGCACCTGAGCGAACTCGCACTCCCACGCATGCTGCTGCCGGGCCACGATCAGCTGATCCGTGCCCCCGGAATGATTCATCCACCCCGTGCCTTCGTTCTCTTCCATTTGAAGCTCCCGAGTCATGGCCGGGAACGGCTGGCGCTCCGCATCGCTCCCCGTGAGCTCCTGGAACGTCGGATCGCTGTTCGCGTTCCGGACGTGTCACGCTTGACCGAGCCGGTCGAACCACCCACCTATTCCTTCGCTCGCGCTCGCACCGATCACGAACTGTTCGACCGGGTGCTCCAGCGCAGTCTCGACGACGTCCGCGCGCTCCTGACGCCATTCCCGGGTGGGCGTCTCGTCGCTGCGGGTATTCCCTGGTTCGTTGCCCCCTTCGGGCGCGATAGCTTGATCGTCAGTCTCCAAATGATGCTCTTCGCCCCGGAACTCGCACTGGAGACGCTGCGCTTTCTCGCTCGCTACCAAGGCCGCAAGCATGATCCCTGGACAGAGGAAGAGCCGGGCAAGATCCTCCACGAGCTGCGTTTCGGTGAGATGGTTCGTCTCGGTGAGACGCCGCACAGCCCGTACTACGGCACTGTCGATGCAACGCCGCTCTTCATCGTCACTTTTTGCGAAGTCATGGATTGGGTGGGAACACCCGCGCTCTTCGATGAACTCTTCCCCGCTGTCCAGGCCGCCCTCCACTGGATCGATCAGCATGGGGATCACAATGGTGACGGCTTCATCGACTACGGGAGGATCTCGCCGCGCGGCCTCGTCCACCAGAATTGGAAGGACAGTCACAACTCCTTGCTCTTTCCCGACGGTCGCGATCCGGTTCCACCGATCGCGGCGGTCGAGGTCCAGGGCTACGTGTACCAAGCGAAGCGAGCGCTCGCTGCCGTCCTGCAGCGTTTCGGGAAGCCATCGCACCAGGTGCTCGTCGCCCGCTTGCGCGCCGAAGCCGAGCAGCTGCGCGCACGCTTCGAGCAACGCTTCTGGAGCGAGTCCGACCAGTTCTATGGTCAGGCAATCGATGGGCAAGGTCGACTCGTTCCCGCCATTTCCTCCAACCCTGGCCACTGCCTCTGGAGCGAGATCATCGGTCCCGAGCGTGCGGCGCGCGTCGTCGAACGGCTGTTCCGCTCCGATCTCTACTCGGGTTGGGGGATCCGCACGCTGGCCAGCACCATGCCACACTACAACCCGATGAGCTACCACAACGGCAGCATCTGGCCACACGACAACGCACTCATCATCGCGGGCTTGCGTCGCTACGGGTATCACCGCGAGGCACTCCGCCTCGCCAGCGATCTGCTCGAAGTGGCGGTCAGTTTTCCGTACTACCGCCTTCCCGAACTCTTCTGTGGTTTCGGCCGCGACGAGGCAGAGTGCATGGTTCCCATCTCCTATCCGGTCAGCTGCAGTCCACAAGCTTGGGCTGCCGGCACAATGCCTTTCCTCCTCCGTATCATGCTCGGTGCCGAAGCACGAGCTGCCGAGCGTCGTCTCACCCTTCGTCCGGCATTTCCCGACTGGCTCACTGAGGTCGAGATCCGAGGGCTCCGCTTCGCGGGTACCACGCTCGACCTCGCGGTCCGGCGCCAGGCAGGCCGCTACACGCTCGAAGTCGAGGCTGATCCCGGCATCACTGTGGTACTCGCTGGCTCATCCGATGATTTCCGGAGGTAACCAGTGTCACTTCCTCGCCTCCGTTGGGTCATCTTCGTCCGATCGATCGTCGCAGTGGACGAGCACCCACCCGCACTCGTGTTCCGCCTGCTCGCACGTTCGCTGGCCCGGCATCAGCAGGAAGCCGTCCTGCTCGAGGAGCGCGCCAACCCCCTCACGGTAGCCGCGCTCCGTCGCCACGGCGCAGCTGTCTTGCGCGAACTCGCGACTGCCTGGCCCGATGTCCGGTACCAGACGGTCGAGCAGCGAACCGGGGCCGATCTCGTCGAATGGCTCGGCCGTACGCTCGCGACTGCTGACCTCGCTTTGGTCGAACTGGGAGTCCGCGAAGAACTCGCCTACTGGGTCGGCCAACTGACTCGCCCCCATCTCAAAACGTTCCTTCTCGACCTCATGCCAGACGAGCCAGCATTGGCCGCCATGCGCCAGCGTCTCGACCCGGCGACGTTTACGGGAATCATTTGCCACCCCGCGAATGCCCCCGCCTACCGGGGTCGGACGTCCGCCCGGCAGATCGTTCTCGTGGAAGGAGAACCCACCGAACTCGCATCGGCGATCGCCGATGCCGTCGTCGCCTTGCTGTTCCACTCTCTGGGGAACCTGGAGACGCGTGGCCAGGCTCCGAACGGCTCCGGACCAGCCACCGATCAGCCGGAGAAGGGAAGCCGTGGCTGAAACATGCGTACGTCGATCGCGGTCGGCAAGACACCGCACACCTGAAGCGCGTTGCTCCGTTCGACCAACTCCTGAAACTCCGTCTCGTCCAACACGAATCGGCACCCACAATCCGGACACGTGACGACGTAGACGCAGTCGAACCGCGACTCGCACCAGGCGCGCACGTCGCCGAAGAGTCCCTTTCGACAGAGATGAGCGAGAACCAGCTCGACCTGGCGAGCATCCATGACAGGACCTCCTCGCGGTGGGGATCGATGCGCAGGACCATTTTCTCAGACGAGTAGGTGACCGTCAACTGTCCTGTGATAGGGTGAGCGCGCGAAACCACACTCACCGCGCTGGCGTTCAGCGCATCCGGTCGACCAGTGATGCAGCCGATCATTGGTGGTCAGTACCAACGGAGAGTGAGCAGCCAGTCTGCGCAGCCCCGACTCCACGCTCGCCTACCACTCGCAATGGTCGATCCGTTTTCCTTGAGTCCACCACATGTTGATGCTAAAGTGACGGTATCGGTCTGCGACGGCGCTCGCTGCTGTCTGGAAGGCGACGATGAACAGCAGGCGAGCGAGTCAGCACCGTCCAGTATCGGAGAGCGTCTCGGCCCGTCGCCGGCTGAGCAGGTGAGGAATTGCCAGTGCCAGAGACATCGTCCGAAGGCGCAAGGAGTCGTGGACACAACGAAGGGGGACAGTACGGTGACGACTCGACGAATCGACATCATCGATATCCATGTTCACGTGCGAACTGGTGACCATGCCAAAGTTTGGGAACGCGACCGCTATGTTCCCGCCAACCAGGAAGGATTCAGCGACCACCCTGACGCTATGGCCGACATGTATCGCGAACTCAATGGCATGGCCGTCATCTTCGACATCGATGACGAAACCCGCACGGGACTCAAAGCCTCCAACGAGGAGATCGCCCAGTGGGTCGCCAGACACCCTGATGTCTACATCGGCTTCGGTTCGGTCGATCCCTGGAAGGGAAAGGCTGCGATCATCGAGGTCGAACGCTGCGCTGCACTTGGGCTCAAAGGCATCAAGTTTCACCCAGCGGTCCAAGATTTCGCTCCAAACGATCCCCGCTTTTTCCCCCTCTGGGAAACCTGCGCACGACTCGGCCTGGCCGTTCTGTTTCACAGCGGCACCACCATGGCTGGAGCCGGGCAGCCGGGCGGTGCCGGCATCCGCCTCGAATACGGTCGCCCCATCCCGTACATCGACGATATCGCCGCACGTTTCCCGGAACTCCGCATCATCATGGCTCATCCGGCCTGGCCCTGGCACGAGGAGCAACTCGCCATCCTACGCCATAAGCCGAACGTCTTCATGGATCTCTCCGGTTGGGCACCCAAGTACATTCCGGAAAGCGTCATTCGCTACGCGAACTCGTTGGTTCAGGACAAGGTCTTCTTCGGGTCGGACTTCCCCATGCTCACTCCGCACCGCTGGCTGCGCGAGTTCGCTGAACTCCCCATCAAAGACTCGGTCCGTCCGAAGATCCTCCGCGACAACGCGGCCCGCTTCCTCGGTCTCACACACCTCGTCGAGCACGCCCTACCAGCTTCGGAGTAGAGCGGGGAACGCACCTGAACTCTCGGAAAGTGCGGACTGCGCCCAACCCAGAGACCTCGCCATGCTTCTCCGAGGCGCGTCCGCTCAGACTTCTCACGACTCGCGACAGGGGTACCGGCCGTTCCGGGCTACGAAGCGGTACGGTGGCGCCAAAAAGTTCTCTCGCGTCGGTTCGCGCCCTGGCTGCGTCGGCACACGCGCGACCACGCTGCCCCCGCTGCTCTGATGGTCGACGCCCGCTGCGCGGCGAGGAGCGCTCAGCACGCGGGGCCGTTCACGGTGCTGGTTGCCTCCGCAGGAACAGCCAACCGCTCCGATGATATACTTGGTGGTGCACGGCGATGAGGCTCGCCAGGTGGCTTCGGCCACCGAAGTGCCCGCTGCGGCTGATAGCCTCTGCTCGACCAGTCCGGTCAGCAGAGGCTTTTTGACGTTAGGAGGGCATCATGGAAAGACTCCCGCGCAACCACACCGTCTCCCGGATCGGCCGTTTCCTCGTTCGCCCCAGTCGGCCCACGGTCGACCGATACCTGGCCGCCACCCTGCGCGAGTCGTTCGGGGAGCCAGGGTGCCCTCTATGTCGCATGCTGGAAGGCAAGGAGCGCCGAGCGCTCGAAGCGATCCTTTGGGAACAAGTGAACGATCCAGCCACGGCCGATCGGCTCGCGGCGGCACGCGGATTCTGCTGGGAACACACGTGGGCGCTCGTTCCAGCAGGAGCAGCCGTCCACAGTCATCTCGGCGTCGCTATCCTGCTCGAGCGGCTTCTGCGCGATGCCTTCCGATCAGGCCCCGCTCGCAACGGGCTCGCGCGCTGGCTCCGCCCGCTTGCGCCCTGCCCAGTCTGCGAATGGCTCGGGCAGGCCGAGAAGACGCTCGTGTCGGCGACCACCCAACTCGTCCAGCAAGAACCCTCGCTCGTGTACCGGCAACCGGGCCTCCTCTGTCGTCCTCATGCGACGGCACTGGCTGGACTCCTCAGCGATTTCCCTTGGACAGCATGGCACGAGCGGGCCGAGCAGGAACGCGTGTCTTGGTCACCCTTGGAACTCCTCCAGCATGACGTCGGCCGTCGTCCGTGGTACGTCCCTCGGCCCGCTGCTCTGCCCGCAGTCTGCCCTCACTGCCTGACCCAACCACCAGGGCATGACCGGCGCTGGAGCTGGCTGCGAGCGCTCTGGCAACCACCACTGGCTGATTGCTCGCTCGAAGTCTGCCTGGGCCACGCTGCCGCGAACGACCAGGCCGTGCCCTGGTATGAGGAACTCGCCGCACTGCTCGACGATGTGGCCGCCTTCATTGCCGCTCACGACTACCGGTTCCGCGGCACCCTGAATCTGGCTCAGCGCGGGAGCTGGCTCCGCGCACTCGCGCGCCTCGTCGGCACCGTTCCAGCAGCTGGTCCTCACGAGCAAGCGCAGCGCATGACGGTGTAGGATCGACGCGATGGCTACTCCGAATCAGCACGAGGGCTCGTCCTACGACATGGCCTTGATCGAAGGACTCCAGCATCCACGCCCGGATATTGCCGAAATGTGCGCCTGGGTTTTGGGTCAGCGGCGGACACGCCTGGCGGTACCCGCGCTGATCGAGGTACTCCACAGGCGTCCGAACGAGATCGACGTCCTGGTCGCTGCGATCAACGCGCTCGGGTCCATCGGCGATACCCGAGCGTTGCCAGCACTCGTCGAAGCCGCCCGCGAGGGAGCCGTTCCCGTCCGATGCGCCGCCCTGCGCGCGTTGGCTGCCATCGATCCCGTCCGAGCCACTCCGATCCTGCGCGACGCTCGCGAACGCGACCCGTCACCCGGAGTGCGTGCGGAAGCTGCTCGACTGCTCGAAGAGGAGGCCAAGCGTGACCAACCCGATGAGACCACCGTTTGAGCCGCTCCCCACTGAACGCATACGAGACCTGCATACGCTGCTCCTGCGTATCCGCGATGCGATCGAGCGCGTGATCGTCGGGAAGCGCGACGTGATCGAACTGCTGTTGGCAGCAGTCCTGGCTGGCGGCCATGTCCTCCTCGAGGATGTTCCCGGGATCGGCAAGACCAAGCTCGCACGGACCTTTTGCCGCGTGATCGGTGGAAGCTTCCGCCGCATCCAATTCACGCCTGATCTGTTGCCAGCTGATGTCACCGGTTCGCTGGTCTACGAACCCGGCCGAGGCAGCTTCGTGTTCCATCCGGGGCCCATCTTCGCCAATGTCGTGCTCGCCGACGAGATCAATCGGGGAACACCGCGCACGCAAGCCGCGCTCCTCGAAGCGATGGAGGAGCGACAGGTAACGGTCGAACGCGAAACCTACCACCTTCCCACTCCTTTCCTGGTGGTGGCCACGCAGAACCCGATCGAGCTCGAGGGCACTTTCCCCCTGCCGGAAGCCCAGCTCGATCGCTTCACGATGCGCCTCAGTCTGGGATACCCGACGGCAGACGACGAGGCAGCGATGGTCCGCCGCTTCCTCATCGGCGATCCGCTGGTGGAACTCGAGCCGGTCACCGATCCAGAGGAACTCGCTGCCGCTATCGTTCAGACGCAGCGTATCTTCCTGGGTCAAGCCGTTCTCGACTATCTCGTCGCACTCGTGCGACAGACACGGCAGCGCGAGGATGTCCAGCTCGGCGCGAGTCCGCGCGCGACACTCGCGCTCGCCCGCAGCGCGCAGGCAGCTGCTCTCCTCGCTGGTCGTTCCTACGTCATTCCGGACGATGTGCGAGCTGTCGCCGTACCAGTGCTCGCGCACCGCATCCGCTTGACCGCACGCGCCGAACTCCACGGTCTCACGGCTGAATCCGTCGTGCGAGCAGTCCTCGAAGAGGTTCCGGTTCCGGTGGAGGAAGTCGTCGAAGGAGCGTGACCGTGGAAAGCGCACCGACCGTCGTCCCGGTCGAACGCGAGGAACTTCTGCCCGCTGGCATCCTCGCCTCAGTCGTCCTCGGTGGTGCAGCCGTCGCGTTGGGGCGGCCGATTCTGGCTCTCGTCGCCTTCGCCGCGACCATCGTGCTCGGTCTGGGGCTGCTCTGGCTGCGCTTCGGCTTCTACCGGGTCCGTTATTGGCGTCAGCTCCAGCCGGACCATGTCTTTCCCGGGGAACCAGTCACGCTGAGCCTCGTCCTGGAGAATGCCAAACCGCTCCCCCTTCCCTGGGTCGAGGTCGTCGAGGAACTGCCTGCCGCACTCGTCATCGAAGGTCAGCAACTCGAGCCCTCGCCCAAGCCGGAGCGCAAGGTGCTGCGGACGCTTCTCTCGGTCGGGATCGCGGAGCGCGTGCAGCGACGCTATCCGGCACGCGCGAGGCGACGTGGCTTCTATCGCCTCGGGCCGACCCGCCTGACGACCGGCGATCCTTTCGGCTTGGCTCGCGCTCGTCTGGAGATCGAACCCGGCGGGACTCTCCTCGTCTACCCGGAGATCCGACCGCTGGAGTCGTTCGGTCTCCCAGCCGAGCATCCGCTCGGTGACGCGACCCCCTTGCGCCCGTTACTCGAGGATCCACTACGCATCCAGGGTGCTCGTCCCTACCAGCCTGGCGACTCTCCGCGCCAGATCCACTGGCGTGCCACTGCTCGTCTCGGGGAACTACAGACGCGCTTGCTGGAGCGTTCCGCTGCACCCGTCCTGGCACTTTTTCTGGACGTGAACACCTTCGAGCATTTCTGGGAAGGAATTCGTCCTGGAGAACTGGAGTGGGCGATTTCACTCACCGCCTCCCTGGCCTCTTGGGGCATCGAGCAGGGCTATCAAGTAGGGCTCTGGGTCAATGCGCCCCTCGTCGGTGGTGAACGGTTCATCCGTATCCGGCCAGGGCGTCATCCGCACCAGCTCCGGCGTCTGCTCGAGGCGCTGGCCATGCTCGTCCCGCATACCGGTCATCGCATCGAGCAACTTCTCAGCGCTGAAGCGCGACTGCTCAGCGGCGGCGTCACGATCGTGCTGGTCACTGCGCTCGTCACGGAGAATCTGCGCCGGACGCTGCTCGCTCTCCGACAACAGGGTTACGGCATCGCGCTGATCGCCGTCGGGACCTCGGCCGGCCTCCTCCCGCGGCGAGGACTCGCCATCTTCGAGCTGGAGGGAGAACGTGCTCCGGCGGCCTGATCCGCTCACCATCGCACTGTCCGCGAGCGCGCTCGCCGCAGAGGCACTGGCTGTGACACCACTCGTCGCCTGGCTGGCCGTCCTCTCCGGTGCCGATCCGATCGCGGTACCGGGTTGGCTTTCGCTCGCTACCACAGGCCTGGTCGGCTACGGGCTCGCTCGCCTCGTGTTGACCCGAACCCAGGACCCAGCGTGGAGCAGGTTCCTGGCTTCCGGGGGCTGGTTGCTCTGGACGCTCGGGTGGTGGGCGTTGCGCCAACGATCGCTCGAGGCAATTCCCGGCTTTTTCGCTGCCCTGGTCAGTCTCGACGCACCGGCGGTCGGATTGGCGATCCTCAGCGCGCTGGCCTGGTGGCGCGCGCTCAGCCTGGCGAGTGACCCGCACCCGTTTCAGGGTTCCTACTTGCGGTGGGCGATTATGCGTGATCTCCTGTTCGTCGGCGGCACAACGGTTCTCGCAGCAGCGAGCGGCGGTGCCGCCGCGCAAGTAGTCTGGCACCGACTCGAGTTCGGTGCTCCCCTGCTCCTCGTCGTCAGGCTCCTCACCGCTGTCTTGGTGCAAGCGGAGGCCGTACGCCTCGCTTATCCTGCGGCGATCAGCTCGACCCGCTGGGTAACCTGGTCAGCGGTCCTCGCCCTCGGCATCGTCTGCCTCTCTGCACTGGCCAGTCTGGTGGCTGGTCCGACCCTGTGGCCGCACCTGGTGCGTCCCGTCACCTGGCTCCTCACGCTCATCGTCGCCGTCCTGGTGACGCTGGCCGTTCTCCTCGCCGTCCTCATCTGGACCGCGTTGCGTTTGCTCGTCTGGATGCTCCGGGCCATCGCTGGCCAGCACGAACCAGGTCCGCCGCCCTCGCTTCCGGTGCTGCCCGATCTCCTCCGTCCTCGGGACACTCTCGCGCACCTCGCCGTGCCGACCTGGCTCGAGCGAGGGCTGGTGGCATTCACCGGCCTGCTCCTCGCGCTCGGCTTGCTCGTGCTCATCGCGCGCGCCTTCCGGCGCATCCGATCGCAGCCGATCGCCACCAGCGCGAGCGAGCTCCGCGAACGCGTCTCTCTCGCAAGCATTCGCGACATCCTCCCCGCTTTCCGCTGGTCGGGATCGGCACCCCGTCTCCGCCGCAGTCCCGGCCTGCCCCACGATGTCCGCAGTGCGTATCGAGCCGCGCTCGTTCTGTTGGCGGCGCGCGGCTTCGTTCGCCGAGCCAGCGAGACCCCGCTGGAACTCGCCCATCGCGTCACGAGTATCTGGCCCCAACTCGCCCAGCCGCTCCAGGATCTGACCGCCCGCTACCTCGTCGCTCGCTACGCGGAGCGCGAGGATCCGCACGACCGCGCAGCAGCGCTCGACGATTGGCGAGAACTGGCGCGTCGGCTCGCTGAGGAGCCGTGAACCGTCAGATGTGCCCTAGTGCCTGTTCGAGGTCCTGCCAGAGTTCCTCCGGGTGTTCCAGACCGACCGAGAGCCGCAGGAGCCCATCGCTGATCCCCAGTCGCTCCCGCTCGCTCACGGGCAGCGAACGGTGCGAGGTGGTCGCCGGGTGCACGAGTGTCGTCACTGCACCACCCAGCGTTTCAGCGAAGCGCACCAAGCGGAGAGCACGCACGAATCGCCGCACCGCCGGCTCTCCACCAGCGAACTCGAAAGCGACCATGGCCCCAAAGCCGTCACGCATCAGTCGTTCAGCCAGCCGGTGTTCCGGATGACCCGGCAGGCCCGGATAGAGCACCGCCTGCACCATCGGATGCGCGGCCAGTCGTTCCGCCAGGAGGAGCGCGCTCCGACTGCTCTGTGCTGCCCGCAGGGGCAGCGTGACCAGACCACGCTGGATCAACCAGCTGTCGAACGCTCCACCTCGCCCACCGAAGCGGACCACCTGTCCTCGGATCGTCTCGACCACGGCTGCTGGTCCAGCAACGACGCCGCCACTCGCATCGTGATGCCCACCGATCAACTTGGTGGTGGAATGCACGACCAGCACCGCTCCCCAGGACAACGGCCGGCAATGCACCGGCGTCGCGAACGTGTTGTCCACGACCATCAGTGCCCCGGCAGCTCGGGCGAGCGCCGCCAGCCCCGGAAGATTGCGCACCCGGAGGGTCGGGTTGGTCAGCGTGTCCACCCACAGCAGTCGAGCCGGACGCTCCAGTGCACCTGCCACCGCCTCGAGATCACCACAATCGACGAAGTCGACGATCACCCCAAAGCGCGCCAGGTCTCGCTCCAAGAGCAGTCTCGTACCGCGATAGACGTGCGTGTCGGCGACCACGCGCTCGCCGGGTATGGTGAGCGCGAAGAGCGTGGCGGCGATCGCGCTCATGCCGCTCGCGGTGACGACCGCGTCTTCGGCCCCTTCCAGGCTCGCCAGTGCCAGCTCGAGCTGCCGGTGGTTCGGCAACCCGTAGCGGGCATAGATGAACCCCGGCTCCTCACCGCGGGCGATCTCGTCCATCGCCTCCATATCCGGATAGGCAAAAGCGCTCGTCTGCCAGATCGGTGGAGCGAGCGGTACTGTTCGGCTCTCCAGCTGGTGCAGTCCTGCCTGCGTGCAGATCGTTTCTGGCCTGGTCGCCGGTTTCTGCTCAGGCATCGCCGGACTCCTCTCGCTCTCGTTTCCGACCACCCGAGCGCAGCATACTTCCGCTCGAAGAGTGGACGCGACACGGAAAGCGAGGGAACGCGATGAGCCGCCTAGGGTACTCAGCTAGTTTCGAGCAGTTCCACCCTTCTGATCTCCTGCGCTGGTGCCAACTCGCTGAACAAGAGGGGTTCGATAGTGTGCTCGCTGCCGACCACTTCCACCCCTGGACACCCGAGCAAGGCCAGAGTGGCTTCGTCTGGGCCTGGCTCGGCGCGCTGGGCGCGACGACGCGTCTCCGCTTCGGCACTGGTGTCACGCCGCCGATCGGCTTCCGGTACCACCCGGCGATCGTCGCGCAGGCTGCGGCCACGCTCGAGGCGATGTTTCCGGGGCGCTTCTGGCTCGGGATCGGGGCCGGCGAAGCGCTCAACGAGCACATCGTCGGCCGCTACTGGCCGGAACCGGCTGAGCGGATTCGCATGTTGATCGAGGCAATCGAGGTCATCCAAAAACTGTTCACTGGAAAAGTCATTCGGCACGAGGGAGTCTATTTCAAAGTCGAAAGCGCCAAACTCTACACGATGCCTGACGTCCCACCACCGATCATCGTGGGTACCGCTGGGCCCTACATGGCCAAAAAGACTGGCCAACTCTGCGACGGTCTCTTGACTCCCGGAGCGAATGACGAGAAGCTCCGCCTCCTCCTGAGTCGTTTCGAGGAAGGAGCGCGCTCTGCCGGCAAGGATCCCCGGCGCATGCCTCGCATGATCCAAGTCCACGTCTCCTGGGCCGAGACCGATGAGCAGGCGATCGAAAATGCCCTCCGCGAATGGCCCAATGGCGGCATGGCCTTCCCCAAGGGGGACATTCGCAACCCCGAAGACTTCCAGGCGATGGCCCGGTTGGTCCGACCGGAACATTTCCAGGGCCGCGTTTTCATGACGTCCGACCTGGACCGCCACGGCGAGTTCCTGCAACATCTCATCGATCTCGGGTTCACCGAGATCTACGTGCACAATGTGGGACGCAACCAGGAGGAATTCATCCGCGCCTATGGGCGAGCAGTCATCCCCCACTTGCGCTGGCCAGCGGACGCCCCGGTCGCCCAGGCGATGAGTCCGTCTGCGTCTCGAGCAGGCCAGTAGAGGGACAGTCGACGCGGCCGGCCTCTCCCGGACGAGTGGGCTGTTCACCTGTCCGTCCCCGGCGGGTGCCCGTGCGTCGCGCTGGAACCTGCCGGCCAGCCGACCTGGCGCCGGAGCGAGCGGACTGACCTGCCCCGGTCGTGGATGAGACTCGGCTGACGCGAGCTGATCGTCACAATGAGCGACCCCCGCCGGGTCTCACTCCCGCGGGGGTCGGCGACAACTGTCCGCGTGCCATCAGGCACCGCTCGGGCGGCGCTCCTCGGCAGCCTCGCTCCGCAGCGCGTGCTCGCCCGACCGACCAGCCTCCCTCTGCTGCTCGATCTCCTGGGGCAAAGGAGCCACTCGCGCCGTCGCCGGATAGACCACGCGCACTGCGCGGATCACCGGTTGACCGTCCTGATTGAGAATCGTGTAACGGATCAGGGTGCGCATCGGTTCACCTCCTTTCCATCCGGCCTGGTGTGACCTGACCGGCTGCCCCCGGACCGACCGGGGGCGCGGAGGTGCCGTGCGCTCGAGGCGAACTGCGGCCTACTGCTCCGACCCGGACGGCCCGCGGGAGCCGGTACTGCGTTCTGGAGGTTGACTACGTTCCACGAACCGTACCCTCCACATCGGACCGACCTCGGCGTCGCATCACCTTGCAGACGCGACGCCCAACCTTCCACAGTATACGCATCCCAGCCTTTGCCGTCAACCAACGATTCTTCGGTCGTCGTGCGCGTCGAGTGTTCCGACGCCTCTTCGAGGGGCCACGAATCTGGTCCGAGAGCCTGGCTCCCCTGCTAGCCATCGAACGACCATCTCGTCCAACTTCGACTGGCCGCTCGCGCAGCAGCACCGCTGCCGCAGGTTCCGGCTCCCAGCCTGACCTGCCAGCGACGAGCGCTCAGGTGGAAAACGGTGAGTGCGTCGAACCCACCCGATCGATTCAGTCCACCCGACCAGCGTGAGGCTCGCCCCACGTCTCGTTCCTCCGCACACCCACCTTGTCGGTCCGCCCCTCGCGTGCTAACCCGTTCTTGTACTCGGCACTGCACGCGTGCCACCCGGAGGTCGCCATGCCTGGCTCCGCTCGCCGTCATACCACTGTCGACCGTCTACCGCGAAGCCGGAAGCCGCGTCCACGCTGCTGGCGAGGGACAGTTTCGCGTCGATCTCTGGGCATCGAGGTGCGCCCGATGCACGCGACGAGGTGACCATGGCTCGCTGGAGACAGGTCCTCCACTGGCTCAGCGGCTGGCGCGAACCGCGCCCTGGTCTCACGGTCACCGGGTCGATCGTCCTGGAACCCGGCCACTACGATCTCCCCGACCCCGGAGACGGTGCGCTCCGCATCGCTGCGGACGATCTGGTGATCGACGGTCGCGGAGCGGTCCTCGATGGCCGAGGGCGCGGTGGCATCGGCATCCTGCTCCAGGGCCGCCGCCGAGTCGTGATCCGCCATCTGGCGGTACGCGGATACGACTGGGCGCTCCTCGCGCTCGACTGCGAGGAGATCGTCGTCGAGGATTGCGACTTTTCCCACAACGGTGCGAGCGAGGGGACCTTCCTCGACATCACGCGTCCAGACGAAGGCGCGGGCGGTGGGATCCGCTCGATTCGCTCCTCGAACACCCGGATCGCGCGGCTCGTCGCTCGCGAGCAGGATATCGGGATCGATGCGATCGCCTCGCACGGTCTCGTCGTCACCGACTGCGATCTCTCCCACAACCACGCGTGGGGTATCCGTCTCCACGGCTCCTCGTGGTGCCGGCTGGAGCGAAACCGCGCGCAGTATGTCAACCGCTGCGGCGGGACCGGGTGCGATGCAGCGGGCATCTTGGTGACTGGCGGATCGCACCGCAATCTGATCGCCGGCAACGACCTACGCTGGTCGGGCGACGGCTTCTTCCTCGGCAACCAGTTCAGCCCGCCCTCCGACGAAAACCTCGTCGTCGGCAACGACGGCTCGTACTCGCCCAACAACGCCTTCGAGGCCACCTTTTCGCGCGGCAACGTGTTCCGGCGGAACCGAGCGTGCTGGAGCAACTTCGGCTTCTGGCTCGGCTTTTCCACCGATACCGTCCTCGAGGGCAATCTCATCACCGACAACCGGCTCGATGGCGTGCATTGGGAACATGGCGCCCGCGGTGTCCTGCGCGACAATCTGATCGCGCGCAATGGTCGCGATGGGGTCGCCTTCACGCTCGACCCTGCCAACCGCGACTTTCCCGACCGCTGCGTCTCGACCGGCCACGAGCTGCGCGACAACTGCTTCGCCGCCAACGGCCGAGCTGCCGTGTTCCTGCTCCATACCACGCGGACGCGCTTGGTCGGCAACCGCTACCGAGCCGAGCGGACACCGCTCCTCCTGGCCGGTGACACGCGCGAGAACGATATCCAGGACGCGTTCAGGACGACCTGAGTCTCGACCGGCTGCAAGAGAGCCGGGCGCTGCTCGCGACCGATCAGCTCGGCTCGCCGCTAGGCAGCGGCGGTCGCGCGCCGGCGGGCAGCTCTCCCCGCCGGTCCGGTGCGCAGTGCCTGCACGAACGCGACGAGCGCGACGACCAGCTGGCTCCACAGTCCCCAGGTGAACCAGAGCAACCAACTCCCGAGGTCGCTCCATCGACGAGGCAGTGCGACGGTCCCTTCCAACCAGTGCCAGGCGAAGAGGTATCCAGCACGCCGCTCCACGTACCGGTACGGAGTGCGCTGACGAGTTCGACGCTGAACCAGGACAGCTGCTGGATCCAGAACGCGATCAGGGTCAGGCACCCCAATACCACCCAGGCCGCTCGAGCTTTCCAGCCTCGCCAGAGCCCAAGGCCAGCAAGAATCGGCGGTACACCGAGCGCGAGGAACCAGGCCGCGATGATCCGAAGTTCCGTGTCCCCCTGTACTCGCCGCACCAGGTCGCGAGCGACCAGCCAGCCCAGCCCCACAGCCACGCCCCCAAGAGGCCGAGCACCAGCCCGCAAGTCCGTCGGACCGCCATCCTCAAGCTGCGCCTCGCCGTCTCGGTTCGGAGCGGATGTCGCATATCGAGCATAGCTCGCGCGGACTCCTCGCGCCAGCCGAACGCTCGGTCGCTGGACGGTGCGGCTGTCCGCCGGTATCCCAGCGCGAACGGTCGCGTGCGGGATCCGCCGTTCCGTTCACCGAGCTCGGTCGCTGGCTCAGCTTACGCGTTCGCGAGCGGAGTCGGCCGGCGCACCGACGAGGAGTTCGGCGAGGTAGGCGAGCGCGGCCCCGGCCCGAGCCCGGAGGACGACTGCCGCTTCCCGGTCGAGCGGGGTCGGTTCGTCATTGACGATCGCGACGAATGCCCCCGCTCGCGCTGCACGGCGCGGCACATGAGCCGCCGGCACGACCTTGAGCGACGTACCGATCACCAGCATGACCGGCGTCGTTTCGGCGAGCGCCAGCGCATGCTCGAGAATCCGGCGCGGCACCGGCTCGCCGAAGGAAACGGTGGCTTCTTTCACCAGCCCACCGCAGACGGGACAATCCGGGATCGTTCCGGGCGGACCAGGGTCGAACTCCTCGGCCGGCCAGAGCAGCTCGCACGTCAGGCAGCGGATGGCATGCGCCGTCCCGTGCAGCTCGATTACCCGCCCCGGCGGACTGCCCGCCTTCTGGTGCAGCCCATCGATGTTCTGCGTCACGATGATCTCCAGATACCCCGCAGCCTGCAGCCGCGCCAGCGCCACGTGTCCCACATTGGGCCGCGCCCCGGCGAGGATCGGATAGCGTTGGCGCCGCCGATCCCAATAACGGCGCCGCACCTCAGGATCGTTCAGAAAATCGCGGTAGCGGGTCGGATTCTCGCGCGACCACAGCCCATTCGGCCCGCGATAGTCCGGTATCCCGGACTCGGTGGAGATCCCCGCACCAGTGAAGGCCATACCTGGCCCCCGCTGGTAGAGCGCATCCGCGATCGCCTCGACCAGCCGCCGCTGCTCCGCACTGAGCGCTCCGCCGTCCACCGCTGCTTCCCCCTCCGTTCCCAATCCTACCAAGCCCACGAGAGCCTGACGGGCTGCCCGTTTCACTGCGTCCCGTACGCGTGTCCCAACCGCTCCTCCCGGGCGGCCCGCCTGCTCGACAACCGACTCGCGGTATCGATCGGCACCCGCCCACGCTATCCACGCCTCGCATCGGGAGCGAGCTCGTCAGCTCAGCCGCGATCGACGCCCTGCATGGGGAACTCAGCCGAGCTGCCGGGACTCGACCGGTCGGTCAACTGCCCGCTCGCGCCGCGTCGATCGGTTGCCGCGGACGCCGCGGTGCGGGACAATCAGCGGGGAAGGGAGCCGAGCGTGTCTCAGTCTGCTTCGGTCGTCATCGTCGGCGGCGGGATCATCGGCTGCGCGATCGCTACCGAGCTCGTTCAGCGTGGCTGGCGGAGCGTTCGCGTCCTCGAGCGTACCACGGTCGGTGGCCAAGCCGCCATCGCCTACGCCGGACTGCTGGCTCTTCCCGGCAGCGGATCGACCGATGACCCCCTTTCCGAGCTCGGTGCCGCGAGCCTGGCTCGCTTCCCTGCGGTCGCTGCCGACCTGCGCGAGCGCACCGGTATCGACGTGGAACTTCGCCACACCGGTGGTCTCGTCCTGGCCATGACTGCTGACGAGGAGACGGCGCTCCGGGCCGCTCTCCCGGTCCTCCGCGGGCGGGACGCTGCCTGTTGCTGGCTCGACCAGCTCGAGCTCCGGCACCTGGAACCCGCCGTCTCGCCGCTCTTCCGCGGCGCCCTGCTCCTCCCCTACGAGCACCAGGTCCTGAGTCCACGTCTGGTCGAGGCCTATGCGCGCGCCGCCGTCCTCGGGGGTGCCCGTATCGAGGAAGGGGTGGAAGTGACCGGTTTCGAGCGCGACAGCGACCGCGTCGTCGCAGTCCGCACGCGCACCGACCGCATCGCGGCCGAGCACGTTATCATCGCCGCTGGCGCCTGGAGCGGCGCGCTCGCTGCCCTACTCGGTGTTCCACTTCCGCTCGGCCCGCTGCGCGGCCAACTGGTTCGCCTCCACGCCTGGGATACCCGGATTCGCCACACTCTGTACCGCGGCGACCTCTATCTCGCCGTGAAGGCCGACGGAACCGTCGCAGTCGGCTCCACCGAGGAACTGGCGGTGTACGACCGTCGGCCGACGCTCGAGGGAGTGCGTCAGCTGGTGACGTTCGCTCACGAGACGGTGCCGGCCCTCGGCCGGGCGGCTTTCCTCGAGGCACTGGCTGGTCTCCGGCCCTGGTCAGCCGATGGCCTCCCCGTCCTCGGACGCCTTCCTGGGTACGAGAACGTCTGGATCGCTAGCGGGCACGCCCGGCACGGCGTTCTGTTGAGCCCGATCACCGCGTTCCTGATGGCCGAGCTGCTGGAAGGGAAGCAGCCAGCGCACTCGCTCGCCCCCTTCGACCCCGGCCGCTTCGTCCGCTGATCGCGCGGTGCCTGCTCAGCGCGCGCTCCACCGCTGCAAGTGTGTCGCCAGCGCCAGCACGAGCGCGCCGATGACGAAACCGACGAGAGCCAACAGCAATCCCTGCTGCCAAGCAGCAGCGCCTCCGCCGGCCGCCACTGCCGCGACGACCCCGCTGAGCAGCGCACCGAGCGCCACGCCGACCAGGCTCTGCCGCCAGCTCAGCCGGCGCCGCAGTGTCGCCACTCGCAGCGCGACCAGCATCAGCAGCCAAACCGGAACCCCGACGAAGACGATCGACCAGTCCATCGTCGTCATCTCCTTCCCACGCAGGGTCGATCCTGTCTCGATGCGAACCGGATACTAGCGCGACCGGCTCGCCGAGCGTGCAGGCGGGCCAGCCTATGCCCCGCGATGTGAGCCGGTATCGGCGAGTGCGGTCCCAGACGTTCCAGCAACAGCACCAGCTTCCGGGCGCATCCTGCCGTCGAGCCGTGACCTCCTCCCGTCGGCATCCCGACCGTTCCTCGACGAGCGGCCAGCCAGTCTCGTGAAGCGGCGGCTCCCCTCGGCTCGAGCGCGTCCGTCAATGCGCGCTGCCGGACGCACGCTTCGCGCACTCGCGCCGGGCGTGCCTGAGCGCCCAGACGAGGTAAGCGAGCCCCGCCACCGGCAAGAGCGTCGTGAGCGTCGCCTCCGCCCAGTGCGGTAAGCCAGCCCAGAGTGTCTCTCCTCTGCGGAGATGGTCCAGAGAAGCCAACCGACCCAGACTACCATGATGCTCCAATACACGATATCCCCGACCCGACGACGCCGGATGGCCATGAGCGAGCGGATGACGACCGCAGCGAGAATGAGCATCATCCCGAGCACGAACGCGGCGAGCACCGGACACCCCCGAACGAACGCGTCTCATCTGCAGCAGCCCAGCCGAGCGCCGCGCCTCCCTCACGGTCTCCACGGCGGCTCTTGCCAGCATCAGTTGCACCACTAGACGCAGGCGCGCATCGGACAAGCCGGGCAGGCGCTGGCCAGCCAGGTCGTGCTTGCGAGGTTGCTGATGAGCGTGCACGAATTCCCACACCGGCGAAGGCAACAGGCGTGTGCCTTACAGCGTAAGCCAGGTCGTCCGTTCGAGGTGCCGCCGCTCCGCTGGGCAGGTCTCCCCAGCGTGCTCCTCGCTGCTTAACTGGTGTCTGCCCACTTTCTGGAGTGCTCATTCGATGAAGGCACCTTCCGCCGCTCAACGGAACGTGACGAACATCATCCCAGCCCAGAACGGGAACCGGTTGGAGGCTGCTCATCCAGCTTTCCTGCCAGTCGCTCCTTCCGCCGCTCCCACAGCATCGAGGCCAGTCCGAACCAGACGACCGCGATCACGAACCAGGTCGAGGACGAGGGGCCGTTGGCACAGACGTCCTGCACGTGGCTGTGCATGCCGACCGCGAGACCACCGAGCAGCAGAGCGGTCAGGATGAGCCGGAACGGCCGCCACCGCAAGGTTTTCCAGCGACGGGGTAGGTCGAGACCGATGAGGAACAACGCTATTGCGATGGGGCTCACGAAGAGGACGATCGCCAGCGTGCTCAGGACGGCGTCGAGGCTGTGCATACCCGACCCCCTACTGCTTGGGACCCCATGGTAGGCCCTCTGGACAACAGTCCGTGCACATGATGCAAGCCCAAAACAGACAGAAGGGGCAAAGAAGCGCGATGCCGAGTAGGCATATGGCACATCCGTAGCCGAGTCCGCATTGCATGCACGGTACGAAGCATCCGCGGCCGCAATACTCCGAGAGCCGACCGAGATTCCCACGGCAGCACCGCTGGCCGGGCCACCAGCCTGGCAGGCAACTCGCCGGACCAGGCGCTCCCTGCTGCCTCGTCCCCCGGGTCACCCCGCGGACCCACCCAGCAGCCCGGTCGACGGTCAGCAGCTTCTCGTCGCCGCAACTCGCACGAGTCCCGTCGCAGTCTAGGCAACCCACGCTCCCCGCTCGCCTCCCCCGCCCCGACCGGGACGAGCCAAGCCCTCGCCAGGTGATCTAGCCCACCCCCGGCGCGCGGGAGCGCTGTTCGAGCCGCCACCCCGCTACCACCGCTACCACCACCGCTGCCAGCGCGAGCGCCCCGCGCACCCCGAGCGGACTCCCCGGCAACTCCGTATCCCAGACCGGCCCCTGCCGCATCCCGTGCCACCAGGCAACCGCGATCAGCCACGTCACGAGGAGTTCGTATGCCCAGTCCAATTTCCGGAACTGCCGAAAGCGCCGCGCCACCCAGCGCACGTGAACCAGCGACAGGAGCCCGAGGCTACCGAAATAGCAGATGGCTGAGTAGATCGGGTACCACTGCTCCCACATCGTCCCGATTCCTCCACTGCAACATTCCGCTCACGGCCCCCACGGCGGATCGTTCCAACAGAAATTGCACCACCACACGCAGGCGCGCGACACGCACCAGGCACACCTGATCAGGAGGCACGCGATGCAGAGGAGTTGGTTCCGCAAACATGGCCAGTCACAGGCTGCACTCCAGCAACACCCGAGCGCGGCACCCACGTGGACCCGGCAGCACCGCCGCTCCCTGCAAGGCCACATCCCCGGCGGGCAACTCGCCGGACGGAAGTCGCTTCCACCAGCGCCTACCGGATACTGCACCACCCCTCCCGCACTCACCGCCCGCAGCTCGGCGACTTCCCCTACCACGCGGTAGCGCAGCGCTTCAATTCGCCCTGCGTCGTCCCGGTACGCCATCACCACTTCGTTGCCGGGCAACTGAGCCGCCATCGCCCACAGCTGCCACCCGTCCGCCAGCTCCTGTCACGCCCCCCAACAGCTTCCCCCACTCGACTCACCCGATAACCCCTGTCGAGACAGTCCCGGCCGATCGTTCCGTTGACAGCACGCTCTAGCACGCCCCGCCCGGCTGTTCCTTTCGCCTCCACCACAGTGTCAGGACCAACCAGAACCATCCGTTTGCTAACCCGAACCAAATCACGTCATCCGGCCCGGTCGCGACGATATCCTGCACCATCCACCACGTGAACAGAATGAGGATGATCAGCGCTATGCCCATACGCACGGTCCGAACCTTCCGCCGCCCCTCGGTCCGCCATTGCCGAATGAAATGGCGTCCGAAGACGACTAGCGTTGTTGCCACAAGACTCAGGCCGAGGACAAGCGCCAAGCCCTTCTCCAGAGCGTCACCGCTCAGCATCCTCGTTCCTCCCAGAACGCCCCATCGCTAGGGGCCCCACGGCGGACTTTCAGGACAACAGGTTTGACAAAAGATGCATGCTCGAAAGAGACAGAGAGGACACGTCAGTGACAGACATATCAAGCACAAAGTACACCCAAAGCCGAGCGCACAGCCCCCACAGGACGTAACGCATGCATAGCCACAACACTCAACCAAACGGCCGAGATCCACTCGGCAGCACCGCTGGCAGGGCCAGTAACCCGGTGGGCAGCCGGCCAACCCGAAGTCACCCCCACCAGCGCCCGCCGGATACTGCACCGCCCCACCCGCACTCACCGCCCGCAGCTCGGCGACTTCCCCTACCACGCGGTAGCGCAGCGCTTCAATTCGCCCTGCGT
>Ga0079995_1060295_pt1 | contig 145889 bp, 145 predicted proteins | sample FaiFalFF_MnMetaG_2_FD_69198 | JGI IMG/M metagenome (GOLD analysis project Ga0079995, IMG submission 69198) | Freshwater microbial communities from Yellowstone National Park, Wyoming, USA - Fairy Falls C (FF_Mn_C) (SPADES assembly) (version 4) | ecosystem: Environmental > Aquatic > Freshwater >... | reverse complement strand
TGCTGAAGCAGAGGTGGGTGGTGTCGCTGCGGGAGTGGCAGGCCATCGTGGGGGGGCGTTGGCCGCCTTCCTGGCCCTCCTCTTCCCCCCTGTCCCAACTCATGTCTGAACCTCAGCTGGGGCGGGTGTTTTAAAAAGGGGGGCAGGGGATAACCCCGTAGGGGCAACCCCCCGTGGTTGCCCACCATTGGGGCAGGCACAGGGGCCTGCCCCTACGGGGTGGGCACGGGGGTCTACCCCTCCTTTCCTCAAACAGCCTCAGTCCTGCGGCTAGGGGGGGTACCCTTGCCAGGGGATGGCCTGGTGGGGGTAGCGCCCTAGCAGCAGGGGGGTGTGGAGGGGGGTCAGGCGAGGGGTCCACCGGCGCAACCCCTCCTCCAGGAGGGCCTCCCCCTGGGGGGAGAGGCCGGCCACGCCCCAGAGGGGGGTGGGGGGCATGGCCTTCCCCAGGAGGAGGACGCCATACCCCCCCAGCCCCTCCGGCTGCACCAGGGCCTGGAGCCCGAAGCGGTTGGCCTCCTCCTCCCCCGGGGGGAGGCGGAGGCGCAGGAGGGCCCGGCGGACGGCGTCCCACCCCAGGCGGCGGAGGAAAGGGGCCTGTCGGGTGAAGCCGAGCACCTCCAGCCCGGCCTCGCGGGCGCACCGCTCCAGGGAGGTGAAGTCGACCGAGGCGGTGATGTCTTGCCGGCCCACGTCCCGGTAGAGGTCGCCGGTGGCCAGGTGCTTCCGGAAAGCCCGCAGGGTACCCCTCTTGCCCGGCCGATAGAGGTCAGGGGCCGCCCCGCCGTAGTCGATGACCACCACCACCCCCTGCCCCAGGACGGCCCCCACCTCCTGCGCCCAGGTGGGCAGGGCCAGGCATGCCTCCCCCTGCGCCCCGTCCTCTAGGGGGATGCCGAGGGACCGGACCCACGCCTCCAAGGCGGGGGTGGAGGGGGTATCCCACACCTCCACCAGGCGGTCCCCCTCCAGGGTTACATAGGCCTCCTGCACGATGCCCCCCTGGACACGCCACGGGTGGACGGGGAAGGCGTCGATGACCTCGTTGGCCAGCAGGCATCCCACGAAGGGGCGCAGGGGGAGGGAGGTGGTGAGCACCCGCTGGGCGCCCTTTTCCCTGGCCGGGTCGGGGTGGGGGGGTCGTCCTCTCTCCAGGGCCAGGTAGTGGAGGGAGCGGTGAAACCGCTCCTCCAGGTGGGGGGCGAAGGCCAGGAGGTCGTGGGCCAGGAGGCCATCCCCCGCCCCCTCTTCGATGACCCAGAAGGGGGAGGGGGCGCCAAGGAGGTACCACACCTGGTAGACCTGGACCGCCAGCAGGGCCCCAAAGGCGGGATGGGCCCCCGGGCTGGTGAAGTAGTCCCTCCCCCGCTGCCCCCCCTGCCCGCCCCCGTAGTAGCCATGGGGGTGGTAAAGGGCGATCTCCATAAAGTGGGCGAAAGGGATGCGGCCCTCCTGCAGGATGCGGCGGCGGACCTCCTCAAGGGGCGTGGGGGTGATGGGGACCTCCCTTACGGACGGAGGGAGAGGCGTTCGGCCACCTGGGGGTTGACCAGGTGCAGGGGCATCCTCCCCTGAAGGACCCGGGCCACCTCTTCGGCGCACCGGCGGGGCAACCCCTCCACCGCCTTGTCCGAATAGTAGGCGACGTGGGGGGAGAGGAGGACGTTCTCCATCTGCAGGAGGGGGTTGGAGGGGTCCGGCGGCTCCTGCTCCAGCACGTCCAGGGCGGCCCCCCCGATCCACCCCTCCCGGAGGGCCCGGATGAGGGCCGCCTCGTCTATCACGCCCCCCCGGGCGGTGTTCACCAGGAGGGCCGTGGGTTTCATCGTGCGGAAGGCGGCCTCGTTGAACATGTGGCGCGTCTCCGGGGTCAGGGGGACGTGGATGGAGATGAAATCGGAGCGGCGCAGCAGGTCGCGGAAGGAGACAGGCTCCACCCCCTCTTCCTGAAAGACGGAGGGGGGGATATACGGGTCATAGGCGATGAGGTGCAATTCACACCCCCGGGCCCGGCGGGCGAAGGCCCGCCCGATGCGCCCCAGGCCCACGATCCCCAGGGTCTGGCCGTACAGGTGGGGGATGGGGGGTTCCAGGGCGGTGCGCCAGCGGCCCTCCCGCACGGCCCGGTCTAACCCCTTGACCTTGCGGGCCAGGGCCAGGAGCAGGGTCAGGGCATGGGTGGCTACCTCCCGGGTCCACAGGTCGGGGATGTTCACCACCGCCACCCCCGCCTCGGTGGCGGCGGGGATGTCCACGGTGTCCACCCCCACCCCCGTCCGCACCAGCACCCTGCACCGCCGCAGGCCCTGGAAGACCTCCCGCGTAAAGGGGCCGCTCACGGCGATGATCCCATGGGCATCCCGGGCGTAGCGGAGGATCTCCTCCGGCGTCGTGGGGCGGGGGGCAGCAAGGAGGTCTGCCCCGATAGGGGCCAGGATCTCCCGCTCCTCCGCCACGTGGCGCTCGTTCATAGGGCCGAAGTGGACAACGGTGTAGCGGGTGTTCATACCCCCTCCTGCGGTATTTCAGCCATTATAATAGTGCCCGCCCCGTCTCCCCCCATGGGGACGGGGGGAGGAGGTCCCCTATGCCCTTCGCCGCCGTGAACGGTGTCCGCCTCTACTATGAAGAGCACGGGAGGGGCTATCCCGTGGTGTTCACCCACGGCTTTGCCGGCACCACCGCCTCCTGGGCGCCCCAGGCGCCTGTCCTCTCCCAGCGCTATCGCTTCATCATCTACGACATGCGGGGACACGGCCGGAGCGAGGCCCCCCACGACCCCCGTCACTATTCCCTGGACATCGTGGTGGAGGATCTCTACCACCTGCTCCGCCTCCTGGGGGTGGGGCAATGTGTGGTGGGGGGGCTCTCCCTGGGGGGTGTGGTCTCCCTTCGCTTCGCCCTCACCCATCCCGCTATGGTCAGGAGCCTGATCCTTATGAACACGGGTCCCGGGTTCCGCAACCCGCAAAGGTTGGCCGAGTGGGACCGGCAGTGTGAGGAGCGGGCACGGATCTTGGAGGAGGGGGGTATAGAGGCCTACCTCCGCAGCCCCTACGCCGCCTCCAATTACTATACCCCCCCGGAGGTGATGCGCCGCCATAACCCCCTCGGCTTGGCGCTGGTGAGCAGGAGGGTGATGGCGGGCATCTCTATGCTCCCCCTGGAACGCATCGCCACCCCCACCTTCATCCTCTGCGGGACGCGCGACACGGACTTCATCGCCGCCTCGTACTATATGGCCCAGAAGATCAAGGGGGCCTTCCTGGCCTTCATCCCTATGGCAGGGCATGGCTCCAACGTGGATCAGCCCGACCTCTTTAACCTCCTGGTGCTCCGCTGGCTGGAGGAGGTGGGCGTATAGAGGGGGATCCCGTCCTCTGGGGCTTCGTGGCCCGGGCGCGGCGGGGCTTCCTGGCCACGGCCGATGAGGCCGGCCGGCCCCACGTGGTGCCGGTGGTGTTTGTCCACCAGGGGAGGCGTCTCTACATCCCCTTGGATGCCAAGCCCAAGAGGGTACCCCCCCTCGCCCTCCAGCGGGTGCGCAACATCCTGGTCAACCCCCACGTGGCCTTCCTGGTAGACCGGTGGGACGAGGAGTGGGGGCGTCTGGCGTATGTGCTCCTCCGGGGGCGGGCATCCCTCCTGACCCAGGGGGAGGACTACGAGGAGGCCCTCCGCGCCTTGGAGGCCAAGTACCCCCAGTACCGCACCCTCCCTTTAGGGCGTCCCCCCCTTATCGTGGTGGAAGTGACCAGGGCGGTGGCGTGGGGCGACCTGACAGGGCCCGCCACCGAGGGGGGTGGGGGGTGAGGTCGTCATCGTAGGTCCGGGGCGCGGGTTCATGGCCCCTCCTCGTAGCCCATGGCTTCGGCGCGGCGGAAGACGTCCACCCCGGCGCGCACGACCCCATGGGTGTAGTCCACCCGGACGGCCAGGGGGGTGGCGAAGGCGATGTCGGCGGGTGTCTCTTCCACCACCTGGACGGCATGGCCCCGGCGGCGGAGCTCCTCTGCCACCTCGTCCCCCAGGCGGGCGTCCACCAGCACCGCGCCGGTGCTGCAGTCGATACGGGGCTGGGCCACCGCCTCCTGGGGCCCCATGTCGAAGGCCACCATGTTCAGGAAGACCTGGGTGTTGCAGTCGATGATCCGCCGCCCGCCGGGGGCGCCCAGGGCCAGCAGGGGGCGCCCCTCCTGGGTGGCCAGGAGGGGGGCCATGTTGACCAGGGGGCGTTTGCCGGGGGCGATGGAGTTGGGCGTCCCCGGTTTGGGGTTGAACCAGAGCATGGCGTTGTTCCAGAGGATGCCCGTGCCCTTGGTGACCACCTTGGAGCCGAAGAGGCTGGTGGCCGTCTGGGTGCAGGAGACCACGGTGCGTTCCTTGTCCACCACGCAGAAGTGGGTGGTGCACTCGCCCCCGGCGGGTCCCGCAAAGGGCCAGGGGTTGTGGAGGGGGCGGCCCTCGTAGTAGCCCCAGGGCGTCCTCCCCGCAAGGGGGGGGAGGGAGGTGCGGTCGGGGCGGAGGGTCTGGGCGATGGGGCGGGCATATTCCTTGGCCAGGAGGGCGTGCAGGGGGACCGGCCCCGCCTCCGGGTCCCCCAGGTGGGCGTACCGGTCGGCGAAGGCGTGGCCCGAGGCCTCGGCGTAGAGGTGGAGGTAGTCGGGGGTGTTGTGGCCTATCTCCCGGAGGGGGAAGGCCTCCAGGATGTTCAGGGTCTGGAGGACGGTGACGGCCCCGGTGGCCCCCCACGGGGCCAGCACTTGGACGTGGCGCCACGGGAGGCGGAGGGGGGGACGCGCCACCGCCCGGTAGGCGGCCAGGTCGGCCCGGGTGAGGAGGCCCCCATGGGCCCGCATGTCCTCCTCCACCGCGGCGGCGATATCCCCCTTATAGAAGGCGTCGGGCCCTTCCCGGGCGATGGCCTTTAGCACCTCCGCCAGGTCCCGCTGGACGAGGCGTTCCCGGGCCTCGAGGGTGCTGCTGGGGGGACGGCCCCCGGGGAGGAAGACCTCCGCCGTGGCGGGGAAGAGGCGGAGGTCGGCCATGGCGTTGCTGATACAGAGGGCCAGGTACCAGTGCACCTCGAAGCCGTGCCAGGCGTAGTGGATGGCCGGCTCCAGGAGGAAGGAGAGGGGGAGGGACCCGTACAGGCGGTGGGCCAGGCAGAGGCCGGCCACCGTCCCGGGGACGGCGATGGAGAGGTAGCCCACCTCGTTGGCCCTCCCCTCCACCTGGTAGAGGCCGATGGGGGCGGAGGCCTCGCCCAGGACACGGTACATGTCGGGCCGCGCCGCCATAGGGGCCCGGGGGGAGTAGTCGATCACCACCTCCTCCCCCCGAGAGGGGATGGCGATGAGCATGTACCCCGCGCCGGCCAGACAGCTCATCATCGGCTCCACCACGGCGAGGCAGAAGCCCACCGCCACGGCGGCGTCCACGGCGTTGCCCCCCTGGCGGAGGACCTCTATACCCACCCGGGTGGCCAGGGGGTCTTTGGTAGCCACGACCCCGTGGCGGGCGACCACCTCGTCCCTCTGGGGACGCCAGGTGCTGCGCAAGGACATCGGGGCCTCCTATCTGGGGTCAGGGGGAAAGAGGGCGGCCAGGAGGTCCACCAGGAGCTGGGCGGCTCCCAGGGCCGTGACCTGGGCGTGGTCGTATTCGGGGGCCACCTCGACGAGGTCCACCCCGACTACTTTCCCCTTCGACACCACCGCCCGGAGGAAGTCCCGTACCTCCAGGTAGGTGAGGCCTCCCACCACGGGGGTCCCCGTGCCGGGCGCCACCGTGGGGTCCAGGACGTCGATGTCCAGGGTGATGTACAGGAAGGGGGAGGGGGGGATAAGGGCGGCGGCCTGCTGGGGGCCGAGCCGCCGGAAGCGGTCGGCGGAGAGGACCAGGTTGCCCCGCCGGCGGGCCTCCTCCAGGGGTGCGCGGCGCACCGACCGGATGCCGATGTGGCTGATGGGGCCCACAAAGGGGAGCTCCGCGCAGCGGCGTAGGGGGCTCCCGTGGTAGTAGAGGACACCCTGGTAGTCGTGGGTGTAGTCCAGGTGGGCGTCCAGGTGGATGATGCCCAGGGGGGAGAAGCGGTGGAGGGCGCGGACAACGGGGAAAGTGATGGTGTGGTCGCCCCCGATGACCACCGGCAGCACCCCCTTCTCCACCAGTCGCCCCACGGTGCGGGTGAGGCGCTCAAAGGCCAGGTCCACGTTGGCGGGCGCCACGTTGATATCCCCCAGGTCCGCCATCCGCACCCCTTTCAGCACTTCCCTGTCCAGGTCCACGTCGTACAGGCCCCCTGCGGGTTGGGGGTCGGGCTCGAAGGGGCTGAAGTACTCATAGACCCGGACGTCCCGGAGGGCGTTGGGGCCGAAGCGGGCGCCGGGGCGGTTGGTGGTCCCCTGGTCGAAGGGGACGCCCAGCAGGGCCACCTGGGCGTCCAGGCGTTCTATATCGTCGCACGCGGGCGCCCCGAAGAAGGTGCGGCGTACGGGGCGCACCTCAGGCCATGGGCGCATTGCCCCTCCCCGAGACCATCTTAGGGGGGGCCCGCGGGGCGGTCAACGGCGGCGCCCCCTCCGGTACGGCCCAGAGGAGGGCCCACCCCATCCCTACGCACGCCCCGCTGAGGAGGAAGGCCCCTGCCAGGGAGCCGGTGACGTCAAGGATGCGGCCGCTCACCACGGGGGCGACGATGGAGCTCCCCACCGCCAGGGCGTTAATGACGGCGATGGCCGTTCCCACCCCACCCCTCCCCTGGCGCAAGGCCATATCCCCCACCCAGGCGACGAAGAGGGGGTTCAGGGCGAGGGCCCCGGTGAGGCCAAAGCCCCCAAGGCTCAGGAGGAGCAGGGCCTTCTGCCGGGCGAAGGCTATCCCCAGGAGGCAGAGGAGGGTAAAGGGCAGGAGGAGGCCCAGAAGGCGGCGCCGCCCCACCCTGTCCGACAGGCGTCCCCACAGCAAGGCCCCGAGCACCCCGGGGGCGGCCACGACGGCGGTGTACAGCCCCGCCTGGCGGATGTCCAGCCCCCGTTCCCGGTAGAGGAAGCTGGGGGCCCAGGTGAGGACCGTCCACTGGCTCCAGAGGATGAGGAAGGCGGCAAGGCCCAGGAGGAGCAGCCCCCGGTGGCGCAGGAGGCGTCCTATCTCGCCCTGCCCCCCGCCTCCCACGCCACGCCCCGATACCCCCATGGCGAAGAGGGGTACCATCCCCAGGGTGCAGAGGCCCAGGAGCAGGAAGGGCGCCCGCCACGAGCCCAACAGGTCGTACAGGACCCCCGGCAAGGCCAGCCCCAGGGCCATCCCCGACGCCATCCCCACGGTGACGATGGCGCTGGCGAGGCCCCGCCGCTGGGGGGACACGCTGCTGACGGTGATCCCGTAGGAGGTGGAATAATAGGACCCCGCCCCCACGGCGTGGACGGCGACGAACAGGAGGAGGAGGGGGTAAGAGCGGGCCAAAAGCCCCACCCCCACCACCCCCAGGCCCGCCAGCGTATACATAACCATGAGCACCCTCTTGAGCCCGAAGCGGTCCCCCAGGAGCCCGGAGGGCACCTGCATCGCCACATAGACGAGGAAGTAGAGGCTGGCGATGGCCCCTTGCTGGACGCCGGAAAGGCGGAACTCGGCCCCGATGACGGGGAGGAGGGGGTACAGGGTGGTGCGGTCCAGGTACAGGAACACCCACCCCAGGGCCAGCATCAGCACCGTGGCCAGGGTGCGCGTGGGGAGGGCCGCGACGGCGGCGGGGCGATGGCTCACCCTTACCCCCTTCCCCCTTACCCCCTATCGTAGCCCGTGCAGGGGGGGATAGCACGGGGTAAGGGGGTGTCGCCTCGGTTTAGGCACCGGTCCTAGGGGCGGGCCTTGGCGGCCAGGAGGGCATCCCGGCGCCGGCGCAGCTCCTCCCGTGGGGGAGGGGGTGCCACGGTGGGCTTGGCGCTCACCTTCCAGAAGAGGGGGAGGAAGGCGTCCCAGCGGGCCAGCACCTCCTTCCCCTTGAGGCTATCCGTTTCCGCCACGTGGCGCTGGATCAGGAAGAGGAGGAGCTCTATGTCCTGGGGGTCTGTCACCGGCTCCATCTGCACCATCTCGGGGTTCAGGTTGCGCTCCAGGGCGCCCGCCTCATCCAGGACAAAGGCGATGCCCCCGGACATGCCGGCGCCGAAGTTGCGGCCGGTGGGCCCTAGGACCACCACCACCCCGCCCGTCATGTACTCGCAGCAGTGGTCGCCGGTCCCTTCCACCACCGCCCAGGCGCCCGAGTTGCGGACGGCGAAGCGCTCCCCCGCGCGGCCGGCGGCGAAGAAGAAGCCCCCTGTGGCCCCGTACAGCACCGTGTTGCCGCAGATGACGTTCTCGTGGGGCAGATAGGGGGCGCCCTCAGGGGGGCGGAGGACGATCTCCCCCCCGTGCATCCCTTTCCCCACATAGTCGTTGGCCTCTCCGTACAGGACGAGGCGGAGGCCGTTGATGCACCAGGCCCCGAAGGACTGACCGGCTGACCCCCGGAAGACCAGCTCGATGCGGACCCCCTCGGGGAGCCCCTTGTCCCCATAGCGGTATGCGATCTCCCCGGCGATGCGTCCACCGACGGTCCGGTGGACGTTGCGGATGGGAAGCTCCAGGCGCACCGAGGCGCGGCCCTCCAGGGCCTCGTGCAGGAGGGGCAGGAGGGTGTCGTCGAAGACCGGCTCGGGGCGGTCGTTGCGCTCCTGGACGCAGAAGCGGGGCCGGGTGAAGGTGGGGTCCGCCACGGCGGTCACGGGGGTGAGGTCAAGGGTGCGGGCCTTGGGGTGGTCCGGGGGGATGGCGGGGACCAGGAGGTCGGCCCGACCGATGATCTCCTCCAGCCGCCGGGCCCCCATGCGGGCCAGGGTCTGGCGCACCTCCTCGGCCACGGCGAAGAAGTAGCGGATGAGGTGCTCCGGCTGCCCCTTGAACTTGGCCCGCAGCTTGGGGTCCTGGGTGGCGACGCCCACAGGGCAGGTGTTCAGGTGGCACTGGCGGGCCATCTGGCAGCCGATGGCGATAAGGGCGGCGGTGCCGAAGGCGTACTCCTCGGCCCCCAGGAGGGCGGCGGTGACCACGTCCTTCCCGGTGCGCATCATCCCGTCGGTGCGCAGGCGGACCCGCCCCCGCAGGTCGTTCAGCACCAGCACCTGCTGGGTCTCCGCCACCCCCAGCTCCCAGGGGGAGCCGGCGTTCTTAATGGAGGAGAGGGGGGAGGCCCCTGTCCCCCCTTCGTGGCCGGAGATGTGGATGATGTCGGCATAGGCCTTGGCCACGCCGGCGGCGATGGTCCCCACCCCCGCCTCCGCCACCAGCTTCACCGCCACCTTGGCACGGGGGTTCGCCACCTTCAGGTCGTAGATCAGCTGCGCCAGGTCCTCGATGGAGTAGATGTCGTGATGCGGTGGGGGGGAGATGAGGGGCACCCCCACCTGGGTGTGGCGGATGGCGGCGATGTGGGCCACCACCTTGTGGCCGGGGAGCTGTCCCCCTTCCCCGGGCTTGGAGCCCTGGGCCATCTTGATCTCCAGCTCCTCCGCCATGGCCAGGTATTCGGGCGTCACCCCAAAGCGCCCCGAGGCCACCTGCTTGACGGCGCAGTTGGGGTTGTCCCCGTTGCGCCGCTCCCGGAAGCGCCGGGGGTCCTCCCCCCCTTCCCCGGTGTTGGCCTTGGCCCCGATACGGTTGGTGGCGATGGCCAATACCTCGTGGGCCTCGGGGGAAAGGGCCCCCAGGGACATGGAGGCGGTGGCGAAGCGCTTCACGATCTCGCTGGCCGGCTCCACCTCCTCCAGGGGCACCGGCTCCCCCAGGGGGCGGAAGGTCAGGAGGTCCCGGAGGGCGATGGGGGGGAGGGACCGGACCTCTTCGAGGAACTCCTGGTAGGCGTTGGGGAGGCCGTCCATGCTCACCTTGTGGAGGGCCCGCACCATGAAGGGGTTGTACCCGTGGACCTCGCCCCCCCTCCGGAAGCGGTAGTAGCCGGGGTCGTCCAGGAGGCGGGCTTCCTCCCCATAGGCGCGCCGGTGCCGCTCCAACACCTCGGCGGCGATCTCCCCGAAGCCCACGCCCCCTACCTGGCTCTCGGTGCCGGTGAAGCAGAGCTCCACCACCTCCCGGCCGACGCCGATGGCCTCGAAGATCTGGGCGCCACAGTAGGAGGCCAGGGTGCTGATCCCCATCTTGGACATAATTTTCAGGATCTGCTTCTCCAGGGTCTTCTTGTAGTTCTGCACCGCCTTGTCCATGGTGAGGTCGGGGTAGGGGGTATGGGCCTCTTCCACGATGTGGCGGAGGGAGCGGAAGGCCAGGTAGGGGTTCACCGCCTGAGCCCCATACCCCAGCAGGCAGGCGATGTGGTGCATCTCCCGGGGCTCCCCCGACTCCACCACGAGGGAGCAGCGCATCCGCCGCCCCTGGCGGATGAGCTCGTGGTGGACCGCCCCCACGGCCAGGAGCATGGGGATAGGGGCGTGCTCCGGGTCCACACCCTTGTCCGAGAGGATGAGGATCGAGGCGCCGGCGTCCACCGCCTCCAGGGCGCGGCGGCACACCTCCCGGAGGGCGGGCTCCAGGCCCTGGGGGCCCGCCCGTACCGGGAAGAGGCAGGGGATGGTGGTGGCGCGGAAGGGGGGGTCGGGGTGGTGGCGCAGGGCCTCCACCTCGTGGTCGAGGAGGATAGGGGTGGGGTGGAAGAGGAGGTGGGCCGCCTCGGGCTCCTCCTCCAGGAAGCTCCGGCGGGGGCCCAGGTACGTATAGAGGGCCATCACGATGTGCTCCCGCAGGGGGTCAATGGGGGGGTTGGTCACCTGGGCGAACTTCTGCTTGAAGTAGGAGTAGAGGAGGCGGGGTTTGGTGGAGAGGACGGCCAGGGGCGTGTCGTCGCCCATGGAGCCCACCGGCTCCTGGGCGGAGGCGGCCATGGGCTCCAGCACCAGGGCGATCTCCTCGCTGGTGTAGCCGAAGGCCCGCTCCAGGCGCAGGTCGGGGCGCGGGGGAGGGGAGGGGGTCACCCCCGCCTCCTTGACGACATCCGACAGGGAGATCATAAAGCGTTTCACCCACTCCCCGTAGGGGCGGCGGCGGGCCAGGGTGTCCTTGACCTCCTGGTTCTTCAGGAGGCGGTGGGAGGCGGTGTCCACGGCCAGCATCTGCCCCGGCCCCAGACGCCCCTTCTCCACAACGGACTCCTCGGGGATGTCCAGGACCCCCACCTCCGACGCCAAGACCACCAGTCCGTCGTAGGTCACCAGGTAGCGGGCGGGGCGGAGGCCGTTCCGGTCGAGGGCCGCCCCCACAATGGTGCCGTCGGTGAAGGCGAGGGCGGCGGGGCCGTCCCACGGCTCCATCAGGCAGGCGTGGTACTGGTAGAAGGCACGCCAGTGGGGGTCCAGGTGGGGCATGTTCTCCCACGCCTCGGGCACCAGCATGGCCACGGCGTGGAGGAGGTCCCGGCCGGAGAGGACCAGGGCCTCCAGCACGTTGTCCAGGTTGGCCGAGTCGGAGCCGCCGGGCTGGATCAGGGGGAGGAGGCGGTGGACCTCCTTGCCCCACACCCGGGAGGTCAGCTCCGGCTCTTTGGCCCGGACCCAGTTGCGGTTGCCCAGGAGGGTGTTGATCTCCCCGTTGTGGGCCAGGAAGCGGAAGGGCTGGGCCAGGACCCAGCTGGGGAAGGTGTTGGTGCTGTAGCGCTGGTGGAAGACGGCCAGGGCGCTCTGGTAGTCGGGGTCCTGCAGGTCCAGGTAGAACCGGTCCAGCTGGGGGGCCACCATCAGTCCCTTGTAGACGATGGTATGGGGGGAGAGGGAGGGGACGTAGAACCCCTCCAACCCCCGCCGGGGGGCAAGGCGCTCCGCGTCCTTCCGGGCCAGATAGAGGGAGCGGGCGAAGGTCGTGGGGTCCATCCCCTGGGGGCGGAGCACCAGGGCCTGCCAGATGTCGGGTTTGGTGGCCAGGGCCTTGGCCCCCAGGGCTGTGGGGTCGGTGGGGACGGGCCGCCACAGGGCCACCGAGAGGCCCACCCCCTGGAGGCACTCCTCCACGAGATGACGGGCTGCCCGGGACGCCTCCACCCCCTGGGGCAGGAAGAACATCCCCACCGCCAGGTCCCCTTCCCGCTCCACCCGCAAGCCCACCCCCCCAAGGACCTTCCGGAAGAGGGGGAGGGGGATCTGGGTCAGCAGGCCCGCCCCATCCCCCGACTTGCCGTCGGCCGAGACAGCCCCCCGGTGGGTGAGGTTCACCACCGCCCGGAGGGCGCTCTGCACCAGGGCGTGGGACCTCTTCCCCTCTATATGGGCTATGAACCCGACACCGCAGGCGGCGCGCTCATGCCCGGGGTTGTACAGGGGTGGGGTGGTCGACGTGGCCACGGCGCCCTCCTTGATCTCGTCCCCAACGTTCTGCCGCTGGATACAAGTCTGCTTGTGGACTTCCATAGGGGTGAGGGGGTCCATAGTTAGTCTCCCTCTAGAGGAGGGGGAGGTAGCGCTTGATCTCGTACTCCGTTACCTGGGAACGGAAGCGCTCCCACTCGATCATCTTGTTGCGGAGGAGGCTGGTGAAGACGTGCTCCCCCAGGGCTTTGCGCAGGAGCTCGCTCCGGGAGGCCTCCTGGATGGCCTCCCACAGGCTGGTGGGGAGGGGGAGGATCCCCCGGGCTTGCCGTTCCGCCTCGGAGAGGGCGAAGACGTTCTCCTCCACGGGGGGAGGGAGGGGGTACTCCTTCTCGATCCCCTCCAGGCCGGCGGCCAGGATGACGGCGAAGGCCAGGTAGGGGTTGCAGGCGGGGTCGGGGGCGCGGTACTCGATGCGCACCGCGTCCTCCCGCCCTTTGAAGGCGGGGATGCGGATGAGGTCCGACCGGTTGATGGGGGCCCAGGTGATGTACATGGGGGCCTCGTGCCCCGGCACCAGGCGCTTATAGGAGTTGACCCACTGGTTGGTCACCAGGGTGATCTCCCGGGCGTGGCGGAGGAGGCCGGCGGTGAAGAGCCTGGCCAGGGGGGAGAGCTTGAGGGGGTCGTGGGGGTCGTAGAAGGCGTTGCGGGCCCCCCGGAAGAGGGAGACGTTGGTGTGCATGCCCGAGCCGTTGACGCCGTAGATGGGCTTGGGCATAAAGGTGGCGTACACCCCGTGTTTGAGGGCCACCTCCTTGATGACCAGCCGGGCGGTCATCACGTTGTCGGCCATGGTGAGGGCGTCGGTGTACTGGAAGTCGATCTCGTGCTGGCCGGGCGCCCCTTCGTGGTGGGAGTGCTTCACGGGGATACCCATCTCCGCCAGGATGAGCACCGTCTCCCGGCGCAGGTCCGTGGCCTCGTCGGCGGGGGTCTGCTCAAAATACCCCCCCTGGTCCAGGGGCTCGGGGTGTTCGCTGGAGGTCAGGTAGAAGTATTCCAGCTCGGGGCCCACGTAGAAGGTGTACCCCAGGCGGGCGGCCCGCTCCAGGTTGCGCTTGAGGACGTAGCGGGGGTCCCCCTCAAAGGGCCTCCCATCGGGGGTGAGGATGTCGCAGAAGAGGCGGGCCACCCCCTTCTCCCGGGGCCGCCAGGGGAGGAGGCGGAAGGTGGTGGGGTCGGGCATCGCGATCATGTCCGACTCGTCCACCCGGGCGAACCCCTCAATGGCGGAGCCGTCGAACCCCACCCCCCGGGTGAGGGCGTCCTCCAGCTCCTCCACCGTGATGGCCATCCCCTTCAGGTGGCCCAGGATGTCGGTGAACCAGAGGCGGATGAACTTGATGTCGTGCTCCCTGGCCTGGCGGAGCACGTACTGCACAGCCTCCTCGTTCCGGGCGGGCACCATCCCCTCTCCCCCCTCACCACGTGTTGTGAAACCATGAACAAGCCCTCTTATCCTATCACCAACGCCCCGTCCCCTGTCAAGGGGCGGGGCGTCCCGTGGGTCCCGGCGGCGTCCTAGGCGTCCAGGTACAGGTAGAACTCGTAGGGGTGGGGGCGCAGGCGGACGGGGTCCACCTCCCGCTCCCGCTTGTAGCGGATCCACGTCTCCAGGAGGTCCTCGGTGAAGACGCCCCCTTCCAGGAGGAAGGCGTGGTCCTTCTCCAGGGCCCGCAGGGCCTCCTCTAAGCTCCCCGGCACCTGGCGGATCCTGGCCGCCTCCTCGGGGGAAAGGGCGTAGATGTCCTTGTCCACCGGCTCCCCGGGGTCGATGCGCCGGCGGATGCCGTCCAGCCCCGCCATCAGCATGGCGGCGAAGGCCAGGTAGGGGTTGCAGGAGGGGTCGGGACACCGGAACTCCACCCTCTTGGCCTCGGGCTTGTCGTAGTAGACGGGGATGCGGGCGCAGGCGCTCCGGTTGCGCATGGAGTAGACCAGGTTCACGGGGGCCTCGAAGCCGGGCACCAGGCGCCGGTAGGAGTTGGTGGTGGGGGCGCAGAGGGCCAGGAGGGCGGGGGCGTGGTGCAGCAGGCCCCCGATGTACCAGAGGGCCACCTGGGACAGGCCCGCATACCCCTCCCCGGCGAAGAGGTTAACGCCGTTGCGCCAGAGGGACTGGTGGGTGTGCATGCCCGACCCGTTGTCCCCGAAGAGGGGCTTGGGCATGAAGGTGGCTACCTTCCCCCGGGCGCGCGCCGCGTTCTTCACCACGTACTTGTAGATCATCACGTTGTCGGCCGTCCGCACCAGGGTGTCGTAACGGAAGTCGATCTCCCCCTGCCCCGCCGTGGCCACCTCGTGGTGGTGTTTCTCCAGACGGATTCCGAAGCCCGCCAGGTGCAGGGCGATCTCCGAGCGGAGGTCCTGGAAGGTGTCGGTGGGGGGAGCGGGGAAGTAGCCCTCCTTGTACCGGGGGCGGTAGGCCAGGTTCAGGTTGCCCCGCAGGTCCCGCTCCTTGCCGCTGTTCCAGATCCCCTCATCCGACTCGATCTCATAGAAGCCGGAGTGGGCGTTCTGGTCGAACCGCACGCTGTCGAAGATGAAGAACTCCAGCTCCGGCCCCCAGTAGCTGGTGTCGGCGATGCCGGTGCGCTTCAGGTACGCCTCCGCCTTTTGGGCCACATAGCGAGGGTCACGGCTGTAGGGGGAGGGCCGGTTCCACCCCCCGCCATGGGGGTCCACCACGTTGCACAGGAGGGACAGGGTGGGGACCTCCATAAAGGGGTCGATGGCCGCTGTGGTGGGGTCGGGGACCAGGAGCATGTCGCTCTCATGGATCGCCTGGAAACCCCGGATGCTGGAGCCATCGAACCCCGTCCCCTCGGTGAACAGCTCCTCCGTCAACTCCTCTACAGGGATGGTCAGGTGCTGCAGTGTGCCCGGGAGGTCGCAGAACTTCAGGTCCACCATCTTCACCCCCCTCTCCCGGGCAAAACGGATCACCTCCGCTGCCGTGCTCGGCCGCCCTACCTTCTCATCGCTCATGGCAACCCCCCTTTGTTCCCTCTTTCACATTCTGGGCCAGCCCCCTGTTACGGGCGGGTTACAGGTCTGTTACAGGGGGGTTACCCCGGGGTCCGGCGCAGGCGGATGGGGAGGGCGAGCCACGCCCCCACGAGGACCAGGAAGGTCAGCAGGCTGACGACTGTCTCCACGCTCATCTCTCCCTCCGGATAGACTGTGGGCCTCCTCTCACAGGGTAGGGAGGAGGGTGTTTCAGGGGTATTACGGGGGTGCTACAGGGGGGTAACGGCCCTGGGGTCTAGAGGGCCCGGTCGCCTCTCTCCCCCGTGCGGACGCGGATGGCGTCCTCGATGGGGATGACGAAGATCTTCCCATCCCCGATGTTGCCGGTGCGGGCGTTCTGGAGGATCACCTGCACCACCTCCTCCACGGCGCTGTCGGGCACCACCAGCTCCACCTTCACCTTGGGGAGCATGTCCACCACGTAGCGCTCCCCCCCTCGGCCCTGGTAGACCACGCCCCTCTGGACACCCCGGCCGGTGACGTGGACCACGTTCAAACCGGAGAAGCCGGCGGCGGCCAGGGCGTCTTTCACCCTCTCCAGGCGCTCGGGGCGGATAATGGCTTCGATCTTCTTCATCCCTCTGCCCCCTTTATTGCAACTTGTAGGCGGCCTCCCCATGCTGGGTGAGGTCGAGGCCCACCTCTTCCTCCTGGGGCGACACCCGGAGCCCGATGAGGCGGTCCAGCACCTTCAGGATAACGAAGGTCATGCCCGCGGCAAAGGCCCAGGTGGCGGCCACGGCGATGACCTGTTTGCCCAGGAGGGCCGGGTTGCCGAACACCAACCCGTCGGCCCCCGCAGGGTTGACGGCGGTGCTGGCGAAGAGGCCTGTGGCGATAGCCCCCCACGTGCCCCCAACCCCGTGCACCGCCCACACATCCAGGGCGTCGTCCACCCCCTTCCATGTGGCCCGCCACCGGGCGGCCAGGTAGCAGAGGGCCCCCGCCACCAGGCCGATGAGGACGGCGGGCATGGGCCCCACGAAGCCCGAGGCGGGGGTAATGGCCACCAGCCCCGCTATCGCCCCCGAGGCCGCCCCCACGATGCTCGGGGTACCCCCCAGCCACCAGCCCATGGTCATCCAGGAGAGGGCGGCCATGGCGGCGGCGGTGTTGGTGACCACAAAGGCGTTGGCCGCCAGGGAGCCGGCGGACACAGCGCTCCCCGCGTTGAAGCCGAACCACCCGAACCAGAGGAGGGCTGTCCCCAACACCACAAAGGGCACGTTGTGGGGCTCCTTCGCCTCCTTACCATACCCCCGGCGCGGCCCCAGCACCAGGGCTGCCACCAGGGCCGAAACCCCCGAGGAGATGTGCACCACCATACCCCCCGCAAAGTCCAAAGCCCCCAGGGTGCGCATCCACCCCCCTATTCCCCAGACCCAGTGGGCAAGGGGGGCGTACACCAGGGTGGACCACAGGACGATGAAGAGGAGGAACGCCTTGAACCGCACCCGCTCCGCCATGGCCCCGGTGATCAGGGCGGGGGTGATGATGGCAAACATCAACTGGAACGCCATGAAGGCCTGGTGGGGGATGGTGGCCCCATACTCCGGATGGGGCTCCCCCCCTACCCCCCGGAGCCCCACCCATTCCAGCCCCCCAATGACCCCCCCTCTGTCAGGGCCGAAGGCCAGGGAATACCCCCACAGCACCCACGTCACGCTGACCAGGCAGATGGTGATGAAGCTGTGCATGATGGTGGAGAGGACGTTGGAACGCCCCACCAGCCCCCCGTAGAAGAAGGCCAGGCCCGGCGTCATCAGGAGGACCAGGGCCGCCGATACCAACAGCCACGCCGTGTCCCCAGGGTTCACCTCCGCCCCATGCCAGGACGGCGCGGCCACCGGGGAAAACCCCGACACCATGGGCACCTCCTCCCTTTGGGATGGTTTTCACAAATGATGGTCCTCTCCGGCTGTTGCGGGGGGGTTTCAGGGGTTTTGCCCTTTTGTTACAGCCCCTTCAGGGATCCGTTGACCACGGGCCGGGGCCAGCCGGAGAGGGGACGGGCCCGGGGCGCCGGATTGCCCTGTGGGGTAAGGAGGGTGTCCGCCCGGTGGGCGTACACCCTCGCCCCCCGTTGTCCTGGGGATCCGGTACACGCCCGGGGTGATCCCCTGCTCCTACCCCACCAGGCCGAGGCGCCACTCCAGGGCCAGAACCCCCATGGACAGCGCCAGGGTAAGAGAGGTCACCACCAGCCCCACCCGGGTGAACTCCCACCACCCCACCATCACCCCATCCCGCGCCGCCACCTCCACCACGATGATGTTGGCCACCGCCCCGATGAGGGTGGCGTTGCCCCCCAGGGTGGAGCCCGCCGCCAGGGAGAGCCAGAGGAGGTCGCTCCCCGCGGGGCGCAGGAGGGGGATGGCCAGCATGGTCAGGGGCACGTTGCTCACCACCTGGGAGGCGATGGCGCTGACCACGTGGATCGAGACGATGCCGGCGATGCCCGGCGTCAGGGAGAGACGCTCCAGGAAGACGTCCAGCAGCCCTGCCCGCTGAGCCCCGCCGATGACCACGAAGAGGCCGGCGAAGAAGACCAGGAGGGTCCAGTCCACCGTCCGCATCACCTCGGAGGGGCGGACGCCGCCGACGAGGATGGCGACCGTTCCCCCCACCAGGGCCACGGTGTGCACCCCGATCCCCAGGGGGGTGGAGAGGAAGAAGCCCGCCACCGTGCCCAGGAGGACGGGGGTGGTGCGCCAGAGGAGGCGGTGCGCCTCGGCGGGGAGGGCATGCCCCGCCGCCACCGCCAGTGACCGCCCGGCGACGGCATCGGCCCCTGCGGGGGAGCGGAGGTGCCGTCGGTAGAAGCCCCACACGGTGAAGAAGAGCACCAGCCCCCCCAGCACCGCTATAGGAGCCAGGAGGGCGAAGAAGCGCCCGAAGGGGATCCCCGACGCCACCCCGATGAGCATGTTCTGGGGGTTGCCCACGATGGTGGCGGTGGAGCCGATGTTGGAGGCCATGGCCTCGGCGATCAGGTAGGGGACAGGGTTGACCCCCAGCAGGGCGGCCGCCTGGACCACCACCGGCGTGAACAGGAGCACCACGACGTCGTTGACCAGGAAGGCGCTCCCGACGGCGGTGACGGCGATGACCACACCCAGGAGGCGCAGGGGGGTGGAGCCCAGGCTCAGGGTATACCCGGCCAGGAGGGTGAAGAACCCCGCCCGCTGGAGGACCCCCGCCAGGAACATCATCCCCAGCAGGAGGGCGATGGTGTGGACATCAATGGCCTGGGCCGCCTGGTCAAAGGTCAGGACCCCCAGGACGATCATGAGGACCGCCCCTGTGAGGGCGGCCGCCGGGCGGTCCAGGTTCATCCGGGGCAGCCGCGTGAAGATGACCCCCACATAGGTCGCCGCCAACACCGCGGCCGCCAGGAGGGCCGTCCTGTCCATGGGAGACCACTTACGGCCCCTCGTCCAGGCGGAAGGCCCTGTGCAGCACCCGCACCGCCTCTTTGACCCTGTCCTCCCGCACGATGCAGGTGATGCGGATCTCCGAGGTGGTGATCATCTCGATGTTGATCCCCGCGTCGGCCAGGGCGCGGAACATGCGGGCGGCGTAGCCGGGGGCGTACTGCATCCCCGTCCCCACAACGCTCACCTTGGCCAACCGGGTGTCGCTGTGGACCCCCCGGGCGCCGATGCGGTGGGCGACGGGGGACACCACCTCCAGGGCTTTGGGCAGGTCGGCGCGGGCCACGGTGAAGCTCACGTCCGTCAGCCCGTCCACCGAGGCGTTCTGCACGATCACGTCCACGCTGATCCCCACCGCCGCCAGGGGTTCAAAGAGGGCCGCGGCGATCCCCGGGCGGTCGGGCACCCCCAGGACGGTGATCTTGGCCACGTTGCTGTCGGAGGCCACCCCACGCACACGTTCGCGCAGCTCCATGCTCACCCCTCCATGGATCAGGGTACCGGGGGCGTCGGTGAAGGAGCTGGCCACCAGAACGGGGATCCCATAGAGGGCCGCCAGCTCGATGGCCCGGGGTTGCATCTTAGCGCCGGAGGCGGCCAGCTCCAGCATCTCCTCGTAGTCGATCTCCGGCACCTTGCGGGCCTCGGGGACAACCCGGGGGTCGGCGGTGTAGATGCCCTCCACATCGGTGTAGATCTCGCACCGCTGGGCCCCTAGGGCCACCGCCAGGGCGACGGCGGTGGTGTCCGAGCCCCCCCTTCCCAGGGTGGTGATGTCCATGTCGTCGGTGAACCCCTGAAACCCCGCCACGATGACGATCTTCCCCTCCTGGAGCTCCCGGTGGATACGCTGGGGGTCCACGTGGGCGATGCGGGCCTTGCCGTACAGCCGCTCGGTGCGGATGCCCGCCTGGAACCCCGTGAGGCTCACCGCAGGGTATCCCATGCTCTTCAGGGCCATGGCCACCAGGGTGCACGCCACGATCTCCCCCGTGGAGAGGAGGAGGTCCAGCTCCCGGGGGTCGGGGTTGGGGCTGACGGTGTACGCCAGGCGGATCAGGTCGTCGGTGGTGTCCCCCATGGCCGAGCAGACGGCCACCACCTGGTCCCCCCGCTCCTTCGCGGCCCCCAGGCGTCGGGCCACGTGGCGGATCCTCTCGGCGTTGGCCAGGGAGGTGCCCCCATACTTCTGGACGATGAGGGCCATGGAAGACCGCCTCCCCCCTTCCCAAGGTCTCTGGGAACTATTGTAGGGCCTTTCCTTTGACATGTCCCGCCCCCTTCCGTACACTAAAGGCGAGGTTGAGCGGGGAGGCTTCCCATGGCGGCGCCGAGGGAGCGTCCGGGGCAGGATGCATCCCCCCAGGGTGAGGTGACCACCCCCTCGGGCATCCCCCTGAAGACGGTCTACACCGCGGCTGACCTGGCGGCCATAGGGTTCGAGGAGGGACGTCACCTGGGGATGCCCGGCCAGTACCCCTTCACCCGGGGCATCCACCCCACCATGTACCGGGGGCGGCTGTGGACCATGCGCCAGTACGCGGGCTATGCCACCGCCGAGGAGTCCAACCGCCGCTACCGCTACCTCCTCCAGCAGGGCCAGACGGGCCTCTCCATCGCCTTTGACCTCCCCACCCAGATGGGCTACGACTCCGACCACCCCATGGCGGTGGGGGAAGTGGGCAAGGTGGGGGTCCCCGTCGCCTCCCTCCGGGATATGGAGGTGCTCCTGGAGGGCATCCCGCTGGACAAGGTCAGCACCTCCATGACCATCAACGCCACGGCCTCCATCCTCCTGGCCTTCTACATTGCGGTGGCCAAACAGCAGGGGGTGCCCCCCGAGGCCCTGGCCGGGACGGTGCAGAACGACATTCTCAAGGAGTACATCGCCCGGGGGACGTATATCTACCCGCCCCGCCCCTCCATGCGCCTGGTGGTGGACCTGTTCCGCTACTGCGCCCGCCACATGCCCAAGTGGAACACCATCAGCATCAGCGGGTACCACATGCGGGAGGCGGGGGCGACGGCGGTCCAGGAGCTGGCCTTTACCTTCGCCAACGCCATCGAGTACGTCCAGGCGGCCATCACCGCCGGTCTACGGGTGGACGAGTTCGCCCCCCGTCTCTCCTTCTTCTTCGCCGCCCACAACAACCTGCTGGAAGAGGTGGCCAAGTTCCGCGCGGCGCGGCGCATGTGGGCGCGCATCATGCGGGAGCGTTTCCGCGCCCAGGACCCCCGGTCGTGGCTCCTGCGCTTCCACACCCAGACGGCGGGGGTGACCCTCACCGCCCAGCAGCCCCTGAACAACATCATCCGGTGCACCATCCAGGCCCTGGCGGCGGTGTTAGGGGGAACCCAGAGCCTCCACGTGAACTCCTACGATGAGGCCCTGGCCCTCCCCACCGAGGAGGCGGTGCGCATCAGCCTCCGCACCCAGCAGATCCTGGCCTACGAGAGTGGGGTGGCCGACGTGGTGGACCCCTTGGGGGGCTCCTACTACGTGGAGTGGCTCACCTCCCGCCTGGAGGAGGAGGCCCAGCGCTACCTGGAGAGGATCGAGGCGATGGGGGGCGCCATCGCCGCCCTGACCCAGGGGTACCAGCAGCGGGAGATCCACGAGGCCGCCTACCGCTTCCAGAAGGCGGTGGAGGAGGGGCGTGCGGTCATCGTGGGCGTGAACCGCTTCACCGTGGAGGAGCCACCCCTCAAGGACATCCTCCGCATCTCCCCCGAGGCAGTGCGCCGGCAGATCGAACGGCTCCAGGAGGTGCGCCGCCGACGGGACAGCGCCCGCGTCCAGCGCCTTTTGGCCCGCCTGGAGGAGGTGGCCCGCTCCGAGGAGAACACCATGCCGGTCATCCTGGAGTGTGTCGAGGCCTACTGCACCATCGGGGAGATATGTGACGTTTTCAGGAAGGTGTTTGGGGAGTACAAGCCCGAGACCTTTTAGGGGGTTGCCCATGGCCGACATCCTGCTGACGGAAGAGGAGCGCCTCCTGCGCCGGAGCGTGCGGGAGTTTGCCGAGCGGGAGGTGGTCCCCCGGGCCGCCGACCTGGATGCCAACCCCCGTTTCCCCTGGGAGAACATGCGTGCCATGGCGGCCCTGGGCCTCCTGGGCCTGACCGTTGACCCCGCCTACGGGGGCTCCGGGGGTAGCACCAAGGCTCTGGCGGTGGCGGTGGAGGAGATCGCCCGCGCCTGCGCCGCCACCAGCGTCACCTATATCGCCCACCTCTCCCTGGCCATGCAGACCCTCCACCGCTTCGCCGGGGAGGAGCAGAAGAGGCGTCTGCTCCCCCCGATGGTGCGGGCGGAGCGCATGGGGGCCTTCTGCCTGACGGAGCCGGGCGGGGGGAGCGATGCCGCCGCCCTCCAGACCACCGCCACCTGGCGGGACGGGGGGTATGTGCTGAGCGGCACCAAGACCTTCATCACCAACGCCACCGTGGCGGACGTGTTTGTGGTCTTCGCCACCCACGACAGGGCGAAGAGGGCCAAGGGGATCTCCTGCTTCCTGGTGGAGAGGGGGGCCAAGGGCCTGGCCACCCTCCCCCTCCACGGCAAGATGGGCATGCGGGCGTCGGACACCGGCACCGTGCACCTGGAGGAGGTATGGGTGCCGGAGGAGAACCGCCTGGGCCCGGAAGGGATGGGTTTCAAGGAGGCCATGGTTATCCTGGACGCCTCCCGCATCGCCATCGCCGCCCAGTGCGTCGGGATCGGCCAGGCGGCCCTGGAGGCGGCCTTGGCCTATGTGCAGCAGCGGCAGGCCTTTGGGCAACGCCTGGCCGACTTCCAGCACACCCAGTTCACCCTGGCGGAGATGGCCACCCGTCTGGAGGCGAGCCGCCTTCTCACCCTGGAGGCGGCCATGCTGTGCGACAGCGGCCAGCCCTTCACCCACGTGGCGTCTATGGCCAAGTGGCTGGCGTCGGAGACGGCCATCTGGTGCGCCGACAGGGCGGTGCAGTTCCACGGGGGGTACGGCTACTTCAGTCCTACCCTGGCGGAGCGCTTGTACCGGGATGCGCGGGTGCTGGCCATTTACGAGGGCACCAGCGAGATCCAGCGCCTGATCATCGCCCGGCACCTGCTGGGGAGGTAGGGGCAATGGACGTCCCCTGCCTGGCCCGTGCCATAGACCACGTGGCCATCGCCACCCCTGATATCCGGGAGGCGCTGCGCTTTTACCAGGGGCTCTTCGGGATAGGGGAGGGGGTGGTCATTGAGGAGGTGGCCGACCAGAAGGTCCTGGCGTGTCTTATCCCCCTATCCGGGGGGACGCGTCTCGAGCTGATCCAGCCCACGGACCCCGCCACGGGGGTGGGGCGGTTCGTGGCCCAGCGGGGGGAGGCCCTGCACCACGTGGCCTTCCTCGTGGACGACCTCCCCGCCGCCCTGGGACGCCTTGCCTCCCAGGGGGTGGTCCTCATCGATAAGGAGCCCCGCCCCGGTCTGGCCGGGCGGATCGCCTTCCTCCACCCCCGTTCCACCCGCGGGGTGCTGATAGAATTGGTGCAGAGGGGATGAGGGTGGTTCAGACCCCGCCTATCCGAGTGCTGGTGGCCAAGCCGGGGCTGGATGGGCACGACCGGGGGGCCAAGGTGGTGGCCCGTGCCCTCCGGGATGCCGGCATGGAGGTCATCTACACCGGCATCCGCCAGACACCCCAGATGATCGTGGAGGCGGCGGTCCAGGAGGACGTGGATGTGGTGGGGCTCAGCATCCTCTCCGGGGCCCACATGGATCTGATCCCCCCTATCCTCCAGGGGCTGCGGGAGCGGGGGATGGAGGATGTGGTGGTGGTGGTGGGGGGTATTATCCCCGACGAAGACAAGGAGGCCCTCCTGGGCATGGGGGTGGCCGCGGTGTTTGGCCCCGGCACTTCCACGGGGGAGATCGTCGCCTTTATCCGCCAGGCCGTGCGCCGGCGCCGGGAGGCCGTTTCCCCCTAGCGGCCTTTGAAGAGGGGCTCCCGCTTCTCCTGGAAGGAGCGCATCCCCTCCTGGTAGTCCTCCGTTTGGGAGAGGGTCTCCTGGCCGTAGGCCTCGTAGAGGAGGTTCTCCTCCAGGGGGCGGCCCTCCATGGCCCTTTGGGCGGCGTACTTGAGGGCCTCATGGGCCAGGGGGGCGCCTTTGGCCAGCTCGGCGGCCATGGCTTTGGCCTCGTCCAGAAGGCGGTCATCGGGCACCACCCGGTTGACCAGTCCCCACCTCTCCGCCTCGGCGGCCGAGACCATCCGCCCCGTGTACATCATCTCGTAGGCCCTGGCGGGGCCGATGATGCGGGGGAGGAGCCAGGTGCAGCCGTAGTCGGGCATCACCCCCCGCCGCACAAAGATGGCGGAGAAGCGGGCGCTCTCCGCCGCCAGGCGGATGTCACACGCCAGGGCGAGGGAGAGGCCCGCCCCCGCCGCCACGCCGTTGACGGCGGCGATGGTGGGGCGGGGGAAACGGTACAGGAGGGCTGCCAGGGACCCCAAGGGGCGACGCAGGCGTTGGGCCGGTCCCCCCGCAAGGGAGGAGAAGACCGTTTCCCCCCGGGCCGCCATGAGGCCCGACACATCGGCACCGGAGCAGAAGCCCCGTCCCCGCCCCGTGAGGATTAGGGCCCGGACCCCCTGGGCCTGGAGGTCGGCCAGGGCCATCTCCATCTCCTTCTGCATCTCGGCGGTGATGGCGTTGAGGCGCTCCGGGCGGTTCAGAGCCACCACCGCCCACCCATCTCCGACCTCGATGTCTACCGTTGTATAGGGCATTTCTTCCTCCCTCCACCAGCCCTTGCACCATGCCTGGTGCGGTGGTATAGTAATGGAGGAGTGGAGTGGGCTGCAACCCACTCTCTTTGTTACCTGGGGCGTCGCGGGAGGGTGGGAGAATGAAGAGCGAGTTCCTGTTGGCGGTCACCCAGCTCTCGGCAGAGCGCAACCTGCCGAGGGAGAAGGTGATGGCGGCCGTGGAGGCCGCCCTGGTGGCGGCTTTCCGCAAGGACCCTGCGGTGGAGGGGTACAATATCACGGTGCGCCTTAACCCCCTGACAGGGGATGTGAAGGTCTACACCCTCCGGACGGTGGTGGAGAAGGTCACGGATCCCAAGAAGGAGATCTCCCTCCTGGAGGCCCGCGGGTACAATCCGAACGCCAAGGTAGGGGATACGCTGGAGGTGGAGGCCATGGCGGTAGCCCCTGGGCGTATCCCCGCCCAGACCTTCCGGCAGGTGCTCCTCCAGCGCCTGCGGGAGGCGGAGCGGCAGCACATCGTCGCCCAGTATGCAGGCCGGGTTGGGGAGATCCTCCCCGCCCGGGTCGAGCGGATGGAGAAGGGGGACTGGATCGTCCGTCTCGACTCTTCGGCGGAGGCGGTGTTGCCCAAGGAGGAGCAGGTCCCCACCGAGCGCTATTTCCCGGGGCAGACCCTCCAGGTGTATCTGCTGAAGGCAGGGGTCTCGGAGAAGGGGGGCAAGGGGTATGACCTGGTGGTCTCCCGCTCCCACCCCGGCCTGGTGAAGCGCCTCTTCGAGCGGGATATCCCGGAGATCGCCAACGGCACCGTGGAGATCTGCGCCATCGCCCGCGAGCCCGGCTCCCGGTCCAAGGTGGCGGTGGCGGCCCGGCAGGAGCGGCTGGACCCGGTGGGCACGTGTATCGGCCTCCGGGGGGTCCGGATCCAGGGCATCATGAAGGAGCTGCAGGGCGAGAAGGTGGACGTGATCCAATGGCACCGCGACCCTGCCGTCTTGATCGCCAATGCCCTCAGCCCCGCCCAGGTGGTGCAGGTGATCCCCCAGCCGGGGACGAAGCGGGCCACGGTGGTGGTCCCCGACAAGCAACTCTCCCTGGCCATCGGCAAGGAGGGGCAGAACGCCCGCCTGGCCGCCCGCCTGACGGGGTGGCACATCGCGATCATCAGCCTCACCGAGTATGAAGAGCAGCAGGCCCGGCAGGCGCCGCCGGCCCCGGCCGTGGAGGAGGCCCCAGCGCCTCCCCCTCCGCCCCTACCCCCCCCTGCTGCGGTACCCGTGGCGGTCCAGGCGCCGGCCGAGGTCTCTCCTGGCCCCCCGCCCGCCGCACCTCCCCCTGTGGAGGCGCCCCCGCCTCCACCAGAGGTCCCCCTGCCGGAGACCCCACCCCCCGTGGCCCAGGAGCCCCAGCCGGAGGAGGATATCTGGTCCCTGGCGCGGATCACCCCGTCGCCCTCTACTATCCGCTTTGCGGAGGACCTGCTCCCTCAGAGGAAGGTTGGGGGGGAGGCGAAAGAGCGCAAGGGGAAGAAGGGGAGGCGCATCCGCTTCACCGAGGAGGTGGAGGAGGAGATGGAGGGTCTGTAGGCCATGGCCGGACGCCACGTTCCCCAGCGGACCTGTGTCGGATGTGGGGGAAAGCACCCCAAAAGGGAGATGGTGCGCATCGTCCGCCTGCCCGGCGGGGAGGTGGTGGTGGACCCCACGGGGAAGCGCCCGGGGCGGGGTACCTACCTGTGCCCCCTCCCCTCCTGCTGGGAGGTGGTCCTGAAGAGGCGGGGGCGTTTGGAGCATGCCTTGCGGGGCCCTGTCCCCCCTCAAGCCCTGGACGCCCTGCGCTCCTATATGGATACCCATCTGACCGGCGCAAGGGTGCAGGCGAAGGAGGGGTAGGATGACGGCGCCGCAGCGTGTTCCCCCCTCGGCCTCCAAGGGGGCCGCCCAGCGCCCCCGAACGGTGGAGATCCCCCCTGCCATTACCGTGCGCCAGCTGGCCGAGGCGCTGGGGATCAGCCCCATCGAGGTGATCAAGCAGTTAATGCGCAACGGGGTCATGGCGACCATCAACCAGGCGGTGGACTTCGACACCGCCGCCATCGTGGCCGCCGACCTGGGCTTTGAGGCGAAGAGGAAAGAGGGGGGCGTCCGCAACCTGGAGCAGCTCCTGAAGCAGCTGGCCCCCGAGAGGGAAGACCCCTCCCTGCTGCGCCCCCGCCCCCCTGTCATCACCATTCTGGGCCACGTGGACCACGGCAAGACCACCCTCCTGGACGCCATCCGCCAGACCAATGTGGCGGCCCAAGAGGTGGGGGGGATCACCCAACACATCGGCGCCTACCAGATCGAGTACAACGGCCACAAGCTGACCTTCCTGGACACCCCCGGCCACGAGGCTTTCACCGCCATGCGCGCCCGAGGGGCCCATGTCACCGACATCGCGGTGCTGGTGGTGGCGGCCGATGAGGGGGTGATGCCCCAAACAGTGGAGGCCATCAACCACGCCCGGGCCGCCGGTGTGCCCATTGTGGTGGCCATGAACAAGGTGGACAAGCCCGAGGCCGATGTGGAGAGGGTCAAGCGCCAGCTGGCCGGGGTGGGGCTGATCCCCGAGGAATGGGGGGGCGACACCATCATGGTGCCCGTGTCGGCCAAGATGCGGCGGGGGGTCACCGACCTGCTGGATACCCTCCTGCTGGTGGCGGAGATGCGGGAGCTGAAGGCGAACCCCAACCGGCCCGCGGTGGGGGTGGTGGTGGAGGCGAGGGTGGACAAGAGCAAGGGCCCGGTGGCCACGGTCCTGGTGCAGACGGGCACCTTGCAGGTGGGGGACAACGTGGTGGTGGGGGACACCTGGGGACGGGTGAAGGCCCTCATCACCGACACCGGCCGGCGGGTCCGCAAGGCCGAACCCTCGACGCCTGTGGAGGTGGTGGGGCTGGAAAGCCTCCCCCAGGCGGGCGACACCCTTATCGCGGTGCCCGACGAGAAGACGGCTAAGGAGGTCGTCGAGGCGCGTCGGCAGCAGCTGCTCTTCCAGAAGACGGCCCCCCGCCCCGTTACCCTGGAGGACCTCACCCGGCAGATCCAGGCGGGGGAGGTGAAGGAGCTGCCCATTATCCTGAAGTGCGATGTGCAGGGGAGCGTGGAGGCCGTCCGCGCCGCCCTGGCCAAGGTGGAATCGGAGAAGGCCAAGGTGAAGATCATCCACAGCATGGCGGGCACCATTAACGAGAGCGACGTTCTCCTCGCCATCGCCTCCCACGCCATCATCCTCGGGTTCAACACCCGGGTGGAGCCCGGGGCCCGCCGTCTGGCCGAGAAGGAAGGGGTTCAGATCCGCACCTACGACATCATCTACACCCTCACGGAAGATGTGCGCATGGCCCTGGAGGGCATGACCGCCCCTGCCGAGCGGGAGGTTGTGGAGGGCCACGCCCAGGTGAAGGCCGTCTTCCCCGTTGGCAAGAAGGGGAAGGTGGCCGGGTGTGTGGTCACCGATGGGAGGGTTGTGCGGGGGGCTGGGGTGCGCATCCTCCGGGACCGCACGGTGGTCTTTGAGGGGCAGGTCACCAGCCTGCGCCGCTTCAAGGAGGATGTGCGGGAGGTGCCCCAGGGGATGGAGTGCGGCGTGGGCATAGAGGGGTTTACCGATTTCCAGGAAGGGGATGTTCTGGAGGTCTTCCGGAAGGAGAGGGTGAGACCTCCGTCGTCCCCCTAGACCCCTCGTCGGTTGGGAAAGGAGGGGGATGTGGGGCGCCGGGTGGACCGCTTGAACACCCTCTTGCAGGAGGAGATCAGCGCCCTCCTGCGGCAGGTCAAGGACCCCCGCCTGGCCGGCCTGGTGACCGTCACGCGGGTGGAGGTGTCGGCCGACCTGGCCCACGCCCGGGTCCTCGTCAGCGTCCTGGGCACCCCCCAGCAGAAGGAGTCCACCCAGCAGGCCCTGACCTCCGCCGCCGGCTTCCTGCGCCGGGAGCTGGGGCACCGCCTCACCCTGCGTCGGGTCCCCGCCCTCCACTTTCAGGTGGACACCGCCCTGGAAGAGGCCGGCCGGGTGCTCGACCTCCTCCACCGCCTGGATACCCAGCCTGGGGAGTCCCCGTGACCGTCCACGGTATCCTGAACCTTCTGAAGCCCCCCGGGATGACCTCTATGGAGGTGGTGCGCCGGGTGAAGCGCCTGACCCGGGAGCGCACCGTGGGGCACGCGGGGACCCTCGACCCCCTCGCCACCGGCGTCCTCCCCATCCTCTTCGGGCAGGCGGCCCGGGTCATGGACATCATCATCGAAGGCCGGAAGGTGTACCGGGCGGTTGTCCGTCTGGGGGTCGCCACGGACACCTACGACGTGGCCGGGCGGGTGGTGGCCACCGCCGACCCCTCAGGGGTGACGCGGGAACAGGTGGAAAGGGCGCTCCAGGGCCACACCGGCGCCCTGCTCCAGACGCCCCCGGCCTACAGCGCCCTGAAACAGGGGGGAGAGCCCCTGTACCGACGCGCCCGCCGGGGGGAAGAGGTGCGCCCGAAGGCCCGGCGGGTCCAGGTCTTCCGCCTCGCCCTCCTGGACTGGACACCCCCCGACATAGCCCTGGAGATCGAGTGCGGGCGGGGGGTGTACATCCGCTCCCTGGCCCACGACATCGGGCAGGCCCTGGGGTGTGGGGCGGCCCTTGTCGCCTTGGAGCGCCGACAGGCCGGCCCCTTCTCTATAGAGGGAGCGGTCTCCCTGGAGGCCTTCAGTCAGGCGGTGGCGGAGGGGGGGTGGCGAGACCTCCTCTACCCCCCTGACTACGTGGTACGCCATCTGAAGGCCGCCCTTCTGGGCCCCGCCCTGGCACGGATGGTCTCCCACGGGCAGGATGTGCCCCTGGGGAGGCGGGGCCTCCTCCTGGCGCACCACGGGGAGGTGTGCCGTCTGTATACCGAGGACGGGCGCTTCCTGGCCCTGGCGCGCTACGACAGCAGCAAGGGCCGGTGGCACCCCGAGAAGGTGTTCTCCCTCTCCGAGGAGGGCTAACCCCGGCGCAGGGGGGTCCTACCTCTGGGGGAGGAGGGCCAGGAGGGGGGAGAGGTTCTCCAGGGAGGGCCGGCGCACACCCCTCTCCACCTCCTTCACCAGGGGGACGATGGCGCTGTTCAGGGGGGTGGGGATGCCCACCTGGGCGCCCAGCCGGGCTACCAGTCCGTTGAGGTGGTCGATCTCCGTTCTGCGTCCCTTGAGGATGTCCTGGAGGAGGGAGGGACGTCCTTCCCCGGATCGGCGGGCGTCCTCCAGCAGGCGCATCTCCACCTCCTCTACCCCCTTCCCCTCGGCGGCCTCCCGGATCATCGGTGCGGGGATGCTGCCGATGGGCTCAACCTGGTAGCCCAGGGCCTCCCCCACTCTCACCACCTCTGCGGCGATGTGGATGGCGAGGCGTCGGGTCTCCGGGTGCTGTCGGGAGGCGGCGGAGCCCAGGCCCGTGAGCCCGGCGATGGGGTTGGCCATGCAGTTGATGGCCAGTTTTGCCCACCGCTCCCCCCACAGGTTGGTGGTCACCACGGTCTTGGCGGCGTGGGAGAGGGCCTCGGCCAGGCGCCGGATGCGGGGGGTCACCCTGCCGTGCACTTCCCCTACCCGGTAGCCGATACGCTCCGGGTCGTCGGTGCGCTGGACATGCCCCGGCTCGTACAGGCCCGCCCCCACCGTCACCACGACCCCCACCGTACGCCCCCACCCCACTATCCGGGCGATGCCCTCCTCGTTGATGCTGTTCTGGGCCGAGGCGACAAACCCCTCGGGCCGCAGGTAGGGCTCGATCAGAGTACACGCCCACGCCGTGTCGTAGGACTTGACGGCCAGGATGGCCACGTCAAAGGGCTCTTGCCCCTGCACCTCGTGGATATGGATGGCTTTCACCGGCACGTGGTACTGGCCCTGCAGGGTAGAGATGCGCAGGCCATGGCGTTTCATCGCCTCCACGTGCTCCGGCCACTGGTCGATGAGGGTCACGTCATACCCTGCCCGGGCCAGCATCCCCCCTGTGTAGCCCCCGATAGCGCCTGCGCCCACGACGGCGATACGCATGCCCCCTCCCTAGGTCCCGTCGGCGGGGGCGGGCTGGGGCACGGCCGTCTTGGCGCGGATCGCCCAGAAGACCGCCTCCGGCGTCATGGGGAGGGAGGTTATGCGCACCCCCACCGCCCGGTAGATGGCGTTGGCCAGGGCGGCGGGCCCGGGGGTAATGGGGGCCTCCCCGACCCCCCGCACCCCCAGGGGGCCATCGGGGGCGGGCACCTCCACAATGGCTGTGTCCAGCATCGGCAGGTCCAGGGCCGTCGGCATCCTGTAGTCCAGGAAGGTGGGGTTGCGGATCTTCCCCTTATCCCAGGCGTAGTACTCGAAGAGGCCCCAGCCGATGCCCTGGACGGCCCCCCCTTGCATCTGCCCCTCCACCTGGATGGGGTTGATCACCCTCCCCACATCCTGGAAGCAGGTGTAGCGGAGGATCTTCACCTTCCCCGTTTCCGGGTCCACCTCCACATCGCACACCTGGGCGGCGAACTGGTTGGCGGGCTGGAGGCGGGTGACGGTGCCGGTACCCACCACGGGCCCTCCCCCGCGGGTGCGGCTCAGGATGGCCACCTGCCGCCAGGAGATGGCCTGCTCGGGGTCCCCTTTCACCCAGAAGCGCCCCTCGGCGTACTCGATGTCGGCGGCGGTGAGGCGCCGGTCGGGCTTGGAGAGGGCTTCGGCCGCCCGTTCCTTCATCTGCTCCAGGACACTCTGGCAGGCCTTGGCCAGGGCGACGCTCTGGGTCAGGGTGGTGCGGCTCCCCGCGCTCAGGTCGGTGTAGGGGGTGGAGGAGGTGTCGCCCACCCGAATGGAGACCTGCTCGATGGGGAGCTGCAGCATGTCGGCCACCATTTGGACCATGGTGGTTCGGGTGCCGGTGAGGTCCACCTGGCCGGTCACAATGGTCACCGTGCCGTCCACGTTCACCATCACCTGGGAGGAGGAGGTGAGGAGGGCCCCCATCCAGCAGCCCATGGCCAGCCCGCGCCCCCTGTTCTTCCCCTCCAGGGGCGTGTTCCAGTGGGGGTGGCGCTTCACGGCCTCCAGCACCGCCTTGACCCCGATACGCCCATACTTATGACCCGTCACGTTCTGGTCGCCCTCGTCGGCGGCGTTGAGGAGGCGGAACTCCACGGGGTCCATCCCCAGGCGCTCGGCCAGCATGTCCATCACGCTTTCGGTGGCGAACATCACCTGGGGCCCGCCGGGGGCGCGGTACGGCTGCACCCTGGGCTTGTTGGTCACCACGTCGTAGGCCTCCACCTTCATGGCGGGGGCCTTATAGGGGGCGAAGATACACCACGCCCCTCGGTCAATGGGGGCGCCGGGGAAGGCGCCCGCATCCATAATGACCTTGGCGTACAGGCCGGTGAGGCGTCCGTCCCGCCGGGCGCCCGCCTTCACGGTGATGTAGGCGGGGGAGCTGGGGCCGGTGGCGCGGAAGACCTCCGCCCTGTCCATGACCATCTTCACGGGCCGGCCTGCCTTGCGGGCCAGGAGGATAGCCAGGGGCTCCAGCATCACGTATATCTTCCCCCCGAAGGCCCCGCCGATCTCGGCGGGGATGACGGTGATCTTGTGGAGGGGGACCTTCAAGAGGGCCGACAGCATCCGCTGGGTGTTGAAGGTGCCCTGGGTGGAGGTCCATACCTGGATCTGCCCCTGGCTGTCCACCCACGCCACGCACGCCTGGGGCTCCAGGTACCCCTGGTGGACCATCTGCGTCTCAAAGGCTTGCTCCACCACCACATCGGCCTCCGCCCACGCCTTCTCCAGGTCCCCGAACCCCACCTCCAGGATCATCCCGATGTTGGAGGGCTTGGTGGGCTTTTCCCCCAGGGTCTTGGTGTACAGGTCGGGGTGGAGGAGGGGGGCATCGGGCTTCATCGCCTCCAGGGCGTTCTCCACCACCGGGAGGGGTTCGTAGTCCACGGCGATGAGGTCCAGCGCCGCCTCGGCCGCCTCGGGCGAGGTGGCGGCCACGGCAGCGACGGGGTGCCCCTCAAAGAGGGCCTTCTCGTGGGCGATGACCAGCTGGCGCAGGTGGGCCAGCTCGATCATCAGCTCCCCCCCGAAGGCGGCCCGGGCCTCCTCCAGGGGGGGGAGGTCGGCCGCCGTCACCACCGCCTTCACCCCCTCCACGGCCAGCGCCCGCGAGGGGTCAATACGCCGGATGTAGGCGTGGGGGTGGGGGCTGCGCAGCACCTTCCCGTAGAGCATCCCCGGCAGGGAGAGGTCGGCCCCGTACCGCGCCGCCCCTGTAACCCTTTCCAGGGCGTCCATCTTGGGGACGGGCTTGCCGATGTAGCGGAAGGTCGCCTTTGTCGCCATTACTGCACCTCCCCCCGGGCCACCGCCAGGATGGCCCGCACGATCTTATCATAGCCGGTACACCGGCACAGGTTGCCGGCGATGCCCAAACGCACCTCCTGCTCCGTAGGGTTGGGGATCCGCTGCAGAAGGTAGGTGGCCGACATGAGGAAGCCAGGGGTGCAGAAGCCGCACTGGAGGGCCCCGTATTCGATGAAGGCCTTCTGCAGGGGGGAGGGTTGGCCGTCCCGGGCCAACCCCTCAACGGTAAGGACCTCGGCGCCATCGGCCTCAGGGGCCAGGACAAGGCAGGAGGTGACGGGCCGTCCGTTCATCAGGACGGTGCAGCACCCGCAGTTCCCGTTGCCACACCCCTCCTTCGTCCCGGTGAGGCCCAGGTCGTCCCGCAGGGTCTCCAGCAGGGTCTGCCACGGCTTCACCAGCAGGGTGTGGGTGTCACCGTTCACCCGGACCCGGATGGGGATGCGTAGGGCCAGCCTTTCCCAGGGGAACGTGCTCATGGGTCCCTCCTCTAGTCTATATGTATCCCGAGGTCGGCCAGGGCGTGCAGGAGAGTGCGCCGGGTGAGGACCTTGACCAGCTCCTGACGGTAGGCGCGGCTCCCCCGCACGTCGGTGATGGGGCGGGTGGCCAGGACGGCCCTTTCGGCGGCCTCCTCCACCAGGCGACGCGAGGGGCGACGGCCCTCAAGGACCGCTTCCGCCTCCCGCGCGCGCACGGGGGTGGGGGCAACGGCGGCCAGGGCGATGCGGGCCTGGGCGATGCCCCCATCGGGGGCCAGGGCCACCAGGCTGGCCACCCCCGCCACGGCGATGTCCATCTCCTCCCGGGGGATGAAACGCAGGTAGTGGCTGCTGCTCCGGGGGGGTGGGGGGGGCAGGTGGATCGCCAGGAGGAGCTCATCAGGCGCCAGGACGGTCTGGCCCGGTCCGGTGAAGAAGCGCTCCAGGGGGACCAGCCGCTCCCCCCGGGGGCCCCCGATATGGGCGACGGCCCCGTAGACCAGCAAGGGGGGCGCGGTGTCGGCCGAGGGGGCGGCATTGCAGATGTTGCCGCCCAGGGAGGCCCGGTGCTGGATCTGCCACGACCCGATCAGCCTTGCCGCCTCCCCGAGGGCGGGGTACCGCTGGGCCACATCGGGATACTCATAGACCTGAACACAGGGCACGGCTGCCCCGATAAGGATGCCGCCGTCCGCCTCCCACGTCAGACGCTGCATCTCGGGGATGCGTTTGACATCCATGACCACATCGGCCCTCTTGCGCCCAACGCGCAGCTGGTCAATGAGGTCCGTTCCTCCTGCCAGGGGGCGTACTATACGCCCGTTGGCCCCGGCGAGGATACCATAGGCCTCCCGCAGGGTGGTGGGGGCGACGTATTCAAAGGGGCGCATCGCCACCTCCTTGCCCCCGATTATAGCCGAAGGCCGGGGGATGGGGCAGGGGTAGGGCCTGCAGGCCTTTGCCCTGGGGCGGGGCCGGACGGCCTTGGTCATCCGGGTTGCCGTCGCTGGGGTGGGTGGGGGGTCCCGGTGGGGACCGGCCTCCCCTTGGGGACAAGGGGCATGCCCCCCCGTGCCATTGCCGTCGCTGGGAAGGGGGCTTGGCGGGAACCGGGGGTCGACGGCACAATGCAGGCGGTGGGGAGCCTTGCGCGGCCCGGGGCCAACCTTGGCGGTGCATCGCCCCACCCCTTTTGCCAGGGGTCCTAATCGAACCAAGGTGGGATTGCAAGTGACGATGAACCGCAGAACGATGCGCGGAGCCTGGGCTTTGATTGCAGACAGTAGAGAAGGGGGGTCGGCGATGAGCGAGCCCTTGAGGGTTGACGCCATCAAGGACGCCCTGCGCGAACTTGAGCAGAAGCACGGCGTGCACCTCCGGGCGCTCCTCCGGGCGGTGGCGCACGTCGTCCTGGAGAGGAAGCGCGGCTTCAACAACTACGTCATGGTGCAGAACGTCTTCCGGGACAACGGCGGAAAGAACATGCGGGATATACTGGCCGACCTTGCGATGAATGGAATCCTGGAGTGGCGGAGCGGGGATATCTACTTCCCATACGCCAGAGACGCGTACGGATACGAGCCCGCGATCGTCGCGGCGGTGGAGGAGTTCCTGAAGGAGGAGCCGGTCCCCGTTGATACGGATATACCCGAGCTGCCGGATGACCTCTTCGAGGACATCGTCGGCCACGACGACGTCAAAATCCTCCTGAGGGCGGCGGTGCTCAGCCCCAAGCCGATCCACGTCCTCCTGGTGGGGCCACCCGCCACGGCCAAGAGCATGTTCCTGACGGAGCTGGAGCGCGCTCTTGGGAAGAGGGCGCAGTGGGTCCTGGGGTCGTCTGCCTCCAAGGCAGGGGTGGTGGAGGCCATCCTCGCCCACAGGCCGTGGGTCATCTTGGTGGACGAGCTGGAGCACATGACCAGGGAGGATCAGACCGTCCTCCTCTCCATCATGTCGGAGAGCAGGGTGACGAGGACGAAGAAGGGGATGATGGTTGACGTAGACGTGAACATCCGGGTGGTGGCGGCGTGCAACAACGAGAGGAGGCTGCCCGACCCCCTGCGCTCCCGGTTCGCCATCAAGCGCATTTTCCCCTACACCCCCGAGGAGTTCATCCAGGTCGTCCGCTCCGTCCTGGTGAAGCGGGAGCAGGTCAGCCCCGAGGACGCGGAGACCATCGCCAGGCTCCTCGTGGGGCGGACCCACGACGTCCGGGACGCCATCAAGGTGGCCCGGGCCGCGCGGATGGTCGGCGGGATAGAGAAGGCGGTAAGCATCCTCTTCTCGGGGAGGCCCGACCCCAAGGGTGAGGGTGTTTGGCAAAGGGGGCGGGAGATAGCCCCGTAGAGCACCCCCCCGTGGTTGCCCTATCCCCGTGGTTGCCCGGGGCGGGCACGGGGGCCTGTTGGGCAGGCACAAGGCCTGCCCCTACCTGCCTCAAACACCCTCGCCAAGGGTTGACACCCCCCGCAGGTCCCCCCGCCTGAACGGAGGCGGGCGGCAGATCCTTGGGGAAACAGCCGGGGGTGGTGGACTACTATCCCCCTGCCCTATGCGCCGTCGTGCAATGGCGCCTTAAGTTGCCCCGGCGTCAGCGGTTTGGGCAAAGGATCGTAAGGGCAACCCCATCAATGGCGCCCAAAGTTACTTTACCACCAGCCAGGGGTAACCGGATATAGCAGTAGGTCTGCCGAGCTCCAGGCGGTCCAGGTAAGGCTGCCATTGGGACCTCACCGGTGGGGCAAAAGCGATGCCCACCACGATGGCAATGAGAGCCAGGGCGATCACGGCGCGCCGTTTCCGCCTCGCCCGCTGTACCTGTTTTGTCCTTGCCCAATGTTCTTCAATCTCGTCGCGATATCGATACCTCGGCATTTGTCCCCTCCGAAGGACCCTTTCCCATCCATCCTCCATGTCTGACGGTTCCCCCCTGCTCCCGTGTCACCAGGGCCGACAGGTCGGGGTTGGGGTAGAGGGTGGCGAGAACGGCCAAGAAAGCCAGGAGGGGTCTGGGGTGGGAGGGGGAACGGCGCATCAGGACCGCGGTGGGGAGGGCGACGCGGTGGCCGTCGGCCAGGGGCACGATGACAAGGCTCCCCTCCTGCACCTCGCGGGCGATGGAGGAGCGGGGGAGGAAGGAGACACCCAGGCCCCGCTCCACCATCCGTTTGGTGGCCTCCACGCTGTCCAGGTGCATGAGCACCCGGGGCACAATACCCGCCTTCCGGCACACCTCGTCGATGAGGACAAAGTAGGACGACTCCTTATCGTAGAGGATCAGGGGTTGATAGGCCACCTCCTGGACCGCCACCTGACGGCGACGGGCGAAGGGGTGGTCCGGGTGCGTCACCAGCACGATCTCCTCGTCATACAGGTAGAAGGAATCCACCTCGGGGTGCACCAGGTGTCGGGCCAGCCCCACCCCCACCTCCCCCTCTACCACCCAGCGGAGCACCTCGGAGGAGCGCCCGGTGCGGATGGCCACCACCACGCCCGGGAAGCGCCGGCGGAACTCCTCCAGGATGTTGGGGAGGACATAGGTGCCGATGACCCGGGCCGACCCCAGGGTAAGCCGGCCCTGGGCGAGGCTCCCCATCTCCTCTACTGCCTGCCGGGCCTGGCGGACGGTCTCCAGGACCCGCTCCGCATAGGGGAGGAAGGCCTTGCCCGCCTCGGTCAGCAGCACCCCGCGCCCCCGGCGGAAGAAGAGGGGTTGGCCCAGGTCCCGCTCCAGGGCCAGAACCCTGGCGCTGAGGGAGGGTTGGCTCAGGTACAGGGCCTCCGCCGCTTTGCGGAAGGAGCCTGCCCGCACCACGGTCACAAAGGCCTCTAGATGACGGATCTCCACCCCTCACCCCCGCAAGGACATATCAGGGACTACCAGTATACCACCTCCCTTCCCTTCCCCGAAAGGGGCTGAGGGTGTTTGAAAAGATGGGACGGGGGGTAACCCCGTAGGGGCAACCCCCTGTGGTTGCCCAACATTGGGGCAGGCACGGGGGCCTGCCCCTACAGGGTAGGCACTCCTTTCCTCAAACACCCTCAGGGACTGTAACATAGGCGGTTGGTCTCGCTTGCGGTAGGAGGCCGTCCCTAATTCCTGGCTGGAAGCAGATCACACCCCTGTTGATGCGACAGTGAAAGGGGGTCCACGTCATCGGGCCTACCGGTTTCTGCTCGAGGGCCTTGGTGGGGAGACGAAAAATCGCCAACCGTACATGTTACAGTCCCCACCCTCAAGGGGGCTTGTCAAGATGGGGGGGGTGACGCTATGATGAGGGAGGAGATGGCCTCCCGCTGGGGGGATGTGGCTCAGCTGGGAGAGCGCCTGCATGGCATGCAGGAGGTCGGGGGTTCGAATCCCCCCATCTCCACCACCGGCTTACCCCTGGCCGGACGGCCCCCCCTGGGCAGGGGCAGGGGGATGGTGCTACAATAGGAGATGCTGGCAAGAGAGGTTACCCAGCCCCTGCGGCCCTCGGTGACCTCCCCTATGCCAAGCACCACAAAGGAGGTCACCCTGTGGCCTATACCGACCGGGCCCTCACGTGCGTAGAGTGCGGTTCCCCCTTCACTTTTACCGCCGGTGAGCAGGAGTTTTACGCCTCCAAGGGCTACCGGAACGAGCCCAAGCGGTGCCCGACGTGTCGGGCCGCCCGCAGGGCGGGTGAAGGCAGGAACGCGGCGCGGCAGGGGTATACTGCTGTGTGCGCCCGATGCGGCCGTCCGGCCCTTGTGCCCTTCCAGCCGCGCAGCGGGCGGCCTGTCTACTGTTCCGACTGCTTTAGCCTTATGCGCGGGCAGTCCCGGTAGGTCCGCGGGGCTTTCTGCCCCTCCGTGGCAGGCGCCCCGTTGGCGCGGTGGTGTTGTCCTGCCGGTGCCGGTGCGGGCCGGGAACAGGGGGCCGGGGCAGGCGCAGGCGGTTGACCGGTTTCCTCCGCCCTCCCTAGCATGGGAACAGGGGAGGAAGAGGTCCTATGGAGCCGCATCTGCGTCTGGCCCACCTCATCACCCAATACCTACAGACCCTGCCCCCTGAACACCAGGCCCTCGCCCAACCCCCCTTGGCGCGCCTCCTCCGCTGGTTTGGGCGCGACACCCCCCTGGGTGCCCTGACACCCCAGGAGGTCGTCACCTTCGCCCAGACCCTCGCCGAGAACGGGGATGAGCGCACAGGCCAGGAGATAAAAGCCTTCCTCACCTACTTGAAGCGGAGGGGGCTCACCGAGGAGAACCTGGGGAAGTACATCCGCACCGCGCGGGGAGGCCGCGCCTCTCCCAAGGCCTCTCCGGAGGCGGTCCCCACCCCTGTTGCCCTTACCCCGGAGGGCTTGGCACGCCTTCGGGCGGAGGCGGAGGAGCTGCAGCGGGAACGGGTGGCCCTGGCAGAAGAGGTGCGGCGCGCCGCCGCCGACAAGGATGTGAGGGAGAACGCCCCCCTGCAGGCCGCCCGGGAGCGCCTGGCCTGGGTGAACAGCCGCCTTCAGGAGATAGAGGCCCTCCTCCACACGGCCCGGGTGATGGACGCTGCCCCCATCCAGGGGGAGCGGCGGAAGGTCGTCCCCGGGTGCACTGTGCACCTCCTGGACGTCGCCACCGGCCGGGAGCACACCTACACCCTGGTTGACCCGCGGGAGAGCAACCCCTCGGCCGGCCGTATCTCCACGGAGTCGCCGGTGGGGAGGGTCCTCCTGGAGCGCTGCGAGGGGGAGGAGGTGGAGGTCCGGGTGCCCCGCGGGGTTGTCCGGTACCGTATCCTCCGTGTGACCTAGGGGAAAGGCCACGCCCTCTGGACGGCGGCGCCGGTGGGGGACAGACCCAAAGGGAGGGGTCGGCCGCCTTGGCTATGGCGGCGGTGGCTTCCCTCGCCGTCCCCTGCCCTGAGGGTGTTTGGCAAAGAGGGACGGGATAGACCGTAGGGGCAACCCTTGGGGTTGCCCTATCCCCGTGGTTGTCCGGGGCGGGCACCCCGTCGGGCAACGATAACCCCGTAGGGGCAACCCCCCGTGGTTGCCCAGGGCAGGCACGGGGGCCTGCCCCTACAGGGTAGGCACGGGGACCTACCTCTACGGGTAGGCACAGGGGCCTACCCCTATCTTTCTCAAACACCCTCCCCCGCCCTTGACCTCCACCACCCCCTCTGCTACCATTCTGGACGAGAAAGGCGATGACGGAGACGAGTAGGGCAGGACGGGGCGCCCAGCGAGTCCCGTGGGGTGGAAGGGGACGCGTTCCCCCTGCCTGAAGATCCCTCCCGAGCCGCCATCCCAACGGGTCCCCTGACCCTAGTAGGCATGGCCGGTTGCCCCCCGTTACAGGGGCAGGGGTGTGGTGACACCCCGCCGAGGCGCCCCCGGGATGCCCGGGGGAAGAAGGGTGGTACCGCGGGCACTACCGGCGCCCGTCCCTTCGGGGGCGGGCGCCTCCTTTTGAGGAGGTGGGACGGGATGGGTCTGCAGCGGGTCTCCAGTAAGGTGCACTTCCCCCACCTGGAGGAGCAGGTCCTCGCCTTCTGGCGCACCCACGACATCCTCCGCCGGGTGGACGAGGCGCGGCAGAACGCCCCCCTGTACGTCCTCTATGAGGGCCCCCCAACGGCCAACGGGTCGCCGGGGGTACACCACGTCCTGGCGCGGGTGTTCAAGGACCTCTTCCCCCGCTATAAGACCATGCGGGGCTACCGCCCCCTCCGGAAAGGGGGATGGGATACCCACGGCCTCCCTGTGGAGCTGGAGGTGGAGAAGGAGGTGGGCATCACCTCCAAACCCCAGATTGAGGCCTACGGCATTGAGCGCTTCAACGCCCGGTGCCGGGAGTCTGTCTTCCGCTACGTGAAGGAGTGGGAGACCCTGACGGAACGCATCGGCTTCTGGATCGATATGCAAAACGCCTACGCCACCCTCACCAACGAGTACATCGAGACCTGCTGGTGGCTCCTCCGGACCTTCTGGCAGGCGGGCCTCCTGTACCAGGGCATCAAGTCCACCCCCCACTGTCCCCGCTGTGGGACCAGCCTCTCCTCCCATGAAGTGGCGTTGGGGTACCAGGAGAACGTGCCGGACCCCTCCCTCTACGTCCTCTTCCCCCTGGAGGACACCCCCCAGGCCCGCGCCCTCCTGGGCCCCCGGGCCCCTGCCACCTTCCTCATAGCCTGGACCACCACGCCCTGGACCCTCCCCGCCAACACGGCCCTGGCCGTCCACCCCGATGCCCCCTATGTCCTCGTGGAGGTGGAGGGGCATCCCGGACGCCTCTTCGTGGTGGCCGAGGCCCTGGCCCCCCAGGCCCTCCAGAGGCCTTTCCGCGTCCTCCAGCGCTTCCCGGGGCGGGCCCTGGAGGGGCTCTCCTATTACCCCCTCTATGACCCCTTCACCTACGAGGCGACGGACAAGGCCACCGCCCACCGGGCCTCCCGTCCGGGGGTGATCCTCCGCCTTGCCCCCGACGGCTCCGTCCGGGAGGTGCCCCGGGAGGGGTTTGCCGGCACGTATCCCGTCATCGCGGCCGCCTTCGTCAGCCTGGAGGAGGGGACGGGGGTTGTCCACATCGCCCCCGCCTTCGGCGCCGAGGACTACGACGTGGGGAAGGAGAAAGGCCTCTACTTTGTCCAGCCGGTGGACCTGCAGGGGGTGGTGCAGGGGACATACCCCTTCGCCGGACGGTTTGTGAAGGAGGCGGACTCGCTGATCCTCCGCGACCTGGAGGAGAGGGGGCTCCTCTACCGGCACGGGGTCTACCACCACACCTACCCCTTCTGCTGGCGGTGCGGGACGCCCCTCCTCTACTACGCCAAGCCCTGCTGGTACCTGCGCACCACCCAGGTGAAGGACCTCCTCCTGCGCCGGAACGCCCAGATCGGGTGGCATCCGGAGCACATCCGGGATGGCCGCTTTGGGGAGTGGCTCCGGAACAACGTGGACTGGGCCCTCTCCCGGGAGCGGTACTGGGGCACGCCCCTCCCGGTGTGGCAGTGCCAGGGGTGCCCCCACTGGCTGGTGGTCGGCTCCGTGGCGGAGATGCGGGAGAGGGCTACCCCCCCTTCTCTCCCCCTCCTGGACCCCCCCGCCCTCGACCTGCACCGCCCCTTTGTGGACCGCATCCTCCTCCGGTGTCCTGCGTGCGGGGGGGAGATGCGTCGTGTCCCCGAGGTGATCGACTGCTGGTTCGACTCGGGGGCTATGCCCTGGGCCCAGTTCCACTACCCCTTCGAAAACGCCACCCTCCCCACAGACGGGCGGTACCCCGCCGACTACATCTGTGAGGGGGTGGACCAGACCAGGGGGTGGTTCTACAGCCTCCACGCCATCGCCTGCCTGTTGGAATACGCCACCGGGGGCCATTTCACCGCCCCCTGCTACCGCAACGTTATCTCCCTGGGGCTGGTGCTGGACGAGAAGGGGGAGAAGATGAGCAAGAGCCGGGGGAACGTGGTGGACCCCTGGAGCGTGATCGCCCAGCACGGCGCTGATGCGGTGCGCTGGTACCTCTTTACCGCCGGTCCCCCTGGGGCTGACCGGCGCTTTTCGGCGGCCCTGGTGGGGGAGGCGGTGCGCCGCTTCCTCCTCATCCTGTGGAACACCTACGTCTTCTTCACCACCTATGCGGTGCTGGACGGTTTTACCCCTGGCCGCGTCCCCAACCCCGGCCCCCGCACCGTGTTGGACCGGTGGCTTCTGGCGGAGCTCTCCTCTCTGGTGGAGGAGGTGACGGCCCTCCTGGAGGAGTACGACCCCACCACTGCTGCCCGGCGTATTGAGGGGTTCGTGGGCCTCCTCTCCACCTGGTATGTGCGTCGGAGCAGGCGGCGCTTCTGGAAGACCCGGAGCGATGAGGACAAGGTGGCGGCCTTCCATACCCTCTATGCCTGCCTCCACACCCTCTGCCGCCTCCTGGCCCCCTTCACCCCCTTTATCGCGGAGGCGATGTACCAGAACCTGGTGCGCCCCGTTGACCCCCGTGCCCCCCTCTCGGTGCACCTGGCCCCCTGGCCTACCCCTGACCCCTCCTGGCGCGACCCGGCGCTGCAGCGGGCCACCAAGGTGGCCCTGACGGTGGTCCACCTGGCGCGGGCGGCCCGCAGCAAGGCGGGCATCCGGGTGCGGATGCCCCTGGAGGCCCTTCTCGTGAGGTTGCCCTCGCGGGAAGAGGAGGAGGCCTTCCGCCTCTTGGCCGACGAGGTCCGGGAGGAGGTGAACGTGAAGGGGGTGGAGGTGGTGGCCACGGAGGAGGTTTTCCTTACCGGGGGGCAGGCCCGGCCTGGGTACAGCGTTGCCACGGAGGGGGGATATGCGGTGGCCGTGACCACCACCCTGACCCCTGACCTCCGCTATGAGGGGCTGGCCAGGGAGCTGGTCCACCACCTCCAGGACCTGCGTCGTCGGGCCGGCCTGGAGGTGGAGGACCGTATTCACCTATGGGTCCACGCCCCCTCCCCCTTGGGGCCGGTGCTGGAGCGGTGGGGCGCCTATGTGGCCGCCGAGACCCTGGCCGTGCGCCTGGAGCAGGCCCCCCCACCCCCTGACGCCGTCTCCGCCTCCCTTACCCTGGACGGCCTCCCGGTGGTGGTGGGGCTGCGGAAAGCCCCGGCGGGGCCCGGCCTTGCCCCCTAACCCCCCTCCCCTCATCCTGCGTTATCATAGGGGTGGCAAGGCACGAGATATCTCTACACCGGAAGGGGCAGATGACGACGGCGCACCACCTCCCTGTTCTGCGCGCCCATCCCCGCTCGGTCCTGGGCAAGAAGGTCAAGCGCCTCCGTCGGGAGGGGTGGACACCCCTGCACCTCTATGGACCGGGCATCCCGTCCTTGGCGCTCCAGGCCAAGGCCTCCGAGGTATGGAAAGTCCTGGGACAGGTGGGGCGGAGCCGGCCCCTCTCGGTCCAGGTGGAGGGGGAGGGCCAGGTCCACCTGGCCTTTGTGCGGGAGGTCCAGTTCCACCCCTTGACGGAGGAGGTGTTGCACGTGGACCTCTACCGGGTGGACGTCTCCCGGCGGGTGGAGGTGGAGGTGCCCCTGGTGGTCGAGGGGAGCGCCCCTGCGGTCACCACCCTGGGGGGTACTCTGGTCACCCCCCACCACACCTTGCCGGTGGAGGGCCTGCCCCTGGAGATCCCCAAGGCCCTCCGGGTGGACGTCTCGGGGCTGGATGCCTTTGACAAGGTGCTACGGGTGCGGGACATCCCCCTGCCCCCCGGGGTGGTCATCAAGGCGGACCCCGACGAGGTGGTCGTCCTGGTGGCGCCGCCCAGGGGAGAGGTGGGGGAGGAGGCCCCCGCTCCCCCTCCTCCCGCCGAGGTAGAGGTGGTGCGGCCGGAGCGCAAGAAGAGGGAGGAGGAAGAGGAGGGATAGCCCCTATGGCCCGGGTCTTCAGGGGGGTGGCCCTCGGCCTCGCCTTGGCGGCCGCCGGTCTCCTTGCGCTGGCCGGTTGCCAGGGTCTCCGCCTGCGCCCCGAACCCGCCCCCCACCCCACACCCACTCCCGTGGTCACCCCCCTCCTTGCACCCCCCGCCTCTGCCCCTCCCCTCTTGTCCCTTCCCCCCATCGCCGAGGTGGTGGCCAAGGTGACCCCCGGCGTGGTGAACATCGTCGCTGAGGCGCAGCGGGTCGACCTCTTCCTCCGCCCCTTTCGGGCGGTGAGCAACGGCACCGGCGTGATCTTCGACCCCGCCGGCTATATCGTGACCAACGCCCACGTCATCGAGGGGGCCCGTAGGGTGCACGTCACCCTGCACGATGAGCGCACCTTTGAGGCCCGGGTTGTCGGGCGCGACCCCTTAACCGACCTGGCTGTCCTGAAGATCGACGCCCCGGAGCCTCTGCCCGCCCTCCCCTTCGCCGACCCCGATACCGTGGTGGTGGGCGAGTGGGTCATTGCCATCGGCAATGCCCTGGGCCTCCCAGGGGAGCCGACTGTCACAGTGGGGGTGGTGAGCGCCGTCAACCGCTCCACCGCCGTGGGCGACAGGGTGTATAACGACCTGGTGCAAACCGATGCCGCTATCAATGAGGGGAACAGCGGGGGGCCCTTGGTGAACCTTCGGGGGGAGGTGGTGGGGATCAACACCATTGTGATCCGGGAGGCCCAGGGCATCGGCTTTGCTGTGGGCAACACCACCGTTGTCCCCGTCGTCCGGTCCATCATCGCCCACGGACGGGTGGTGTGGCCATGGCTGGGGGTGAGTGTGGACAACGTGACCGTGGGCAAGGCCCTGGAGCTGGGCCTGGCGGTGCGGGAGGGGGTGCTGGTGCAGGCCGTCCAGCGGGGAGGGCCGGCCGCCAAGGCGGGCATCCAGGTGGGGGATGTCATCACCGCCATCAACGGCATCCCGGTGCAGAACGTCCGCCGATTGCAGCGCCTCCTCCGGGAGGAGCTCAAGGTCGGCCAGCAGGTCACCGTCGCCCTGCAGAGGGGCGGACGCCCCCTGGAGGTGAAGGTGACCCTGGAGGAGTTCCCCAGACCGCTCTAGGGGGGATGCTATGCAGGTGGACATCCTGATCCGTGGGGGGTGGGTGGTGGATGGGGCGGGCAACCCCTCGTTCCGGGCCGACGTGGCCGTCCAGGGGGGGCGGGTGCGGCTGTTGCGGGGAAACACCTCCGCTGTGCAGGCGGGACGGGTCATCGACGCCACGGGGAAGGTGGTCTGCCCCGGGTTCATCGATATGCACGCCCACTCGGCCCTCCTTGCCCCAGGCGACCCCCGCCACCTGCCTAAGGTCCTCCAGGGGGTGACAACGGAGGTGGTGGGCGTTGACGGCCTCTCCTATGTCCCCTTCCCCTCGCCCCAGGACTTCTGGATGCTGGCCCACCTGAACGCAGGCCTGGACGGCCGTCCCCCCCCTGATCTGCCCTCTGCCAGCGTGGATGCCTATCTGTCTTACTATGAGGGGAAGACCCCCCTGAACATCTGCCTCCTCATCGGCAACACGGCCCTCCGGATCGCCGCCGTGGGCTGGGAGGAGAGGCGGGCGACCCCGGAGGAGGTGAGGCGACAGCAGGAGCTCCTGAAGGAGGGGATGGGGGCGGGGGCCTTCGGCCTCTCCACGGGGCTCACCTACCCCCCCGGCTCTTATGCCGATACGGCGGAGCTCATCGCCCTGTGCCAGGTGGTGGCCCAACAGGGGGGGATCTACGTGACCCACGTGCGCTACACCCTAGGGGACCGCTTCGCTGACCCCTTCCGGGAGGCCATCGCCATCGCCCGGGCCAGTGGATGCCCCCTTCACATCTCCCACTTCCATACCCCTGTCCCCGGAGGGGCCCGCCGCCTTCTGGCCCTGGTGGATGCGGCCCGGGCGGAAGGGCTCCCCGTCACCTTCGACTCCTATCCTTACCCCTACACCAGCACCCGCCTGGTGGCCCTCCTCCCCGAATGGGTGCACAACGGGGGTCCCCAGGCCCTGCTGGCCCGGATCAAAGACCCGGAGGTGCGCCTCGCCATCTCCCGGGACCCCGACTTCTCCATGCGGGACTACCGGTCGTACCTGGTGTCCAACCTCTCCACGCCCCGCTGGCGCAAGTATGACGGGTGGAGCCTGGCCGCCATCGCCCAGGAGACGTCCAGAAGCATCGTGGACACCCTCTGCGCCATCCTGGTGGACGAGGACCTGAACCCCTGTTACACCGGCCTGGGGGGCAATCCGGTGAACATCCGGGAGTTCTTCCGCCACCCCGCCCACATGGTGGGCTCCGACGCCCTCCTGCTGGGGGAGCACCCCAACCCCCGCACCTATGGCTGCTATCCCTTCATCCTGGGGGACATGGTGCGGGAGGAGGGCGTCCTCTCCCTCCCGGAGGCGATCCGGAAGATGACCTCCTTCCCCGCCCAGACCCTGGGCTTGCCCGACAGGGGCCTCCTCCGGGACGGCTTCTGGGCCGACGTGGTGGTCTTCGACCCCCAGCGGGTGCGCGCCCTGGCGACCCTGGACCACCCCACCGAACCCCCGGTGGGGATAGAGTGGGTGTTGGTCAACGGGGTGGTGGTGGTGGAGGAGGGGCGTTTCACCGGGGCCAGGCCAGGGCGGGCTTTACGCCATCGGCCCTAAAGACGCCGCCACCGATGGGGGGGCCAGTAGATCAGCCACGCCCGCCCCAGGAGGGCCTCCCGCCCTACAGGCCCGAAAACACGGCTGTCCCGGCTGACGCCCTCCCTATCCCCCACCACAAAGTACTCCCCCACCCCCAGCGTCCAGGTCCGCCGCACCGGTAGTACCCCCGGGGCGCCGACAGACACCAGGCCCTCGTCGTCCTCCCAGACCGTCTCCCCGGGGAGGGCGATGACGCGTTTCACCAGAAGACGGCGGCGCTCATGGGGGTCCCGCAGGAGGACGATGTCCCCCCGCCGGGGCTCCCGGGCGCGATAGGCAGCCGGGTCCACCAGGAGGCGATCCCCCGGCAGCAGGGCGGGGGCCATACTTCCCCCCCGGATAACCACCCGGTGGGCCCGCAGGAAGGCGGTCCACCCCATACGGCTTCCTCCTCCAGGATAGCCCCCGGGGCGCCCCGCCCCGGCTTGCCGTCGGGGAGGTGCTTGGCATACACTGGCACCGTAAAGCCTGTGGGGAGGTGTCCATGCTGGCGCGCATTGCCCTGGGCTTGCTGTACCGTGTCCTCCCGGCCCGTGAGGCCTATGCCCACTGCGACATCCCATGCGGGATCTACGACCCCATCACCGCGAAGATCGCCGCCCAGACCGTCCTGAAGATGGTGATGCGCATCCAGTCCCTGCCCCCGCCCGATCCCCAAAAACCCGAGACGGAAGTGGCCTATCTGAACTCCCTGGCCCGCTACATCGCCGTCAAGGAGCACCACGCCGAGCTCTGCAAGCGGGAGCTGGACATCCTCTGGCATGACTACTTCAAGCCGGAGCACCTGGCGAAGTACCCTGACCTCCATACCCTCTTCTGGAACACCCTCAAGCTGGCCTCCCGCTGCAAGCAGACCGTCGACAGGAAGGCGGCAGAGGACCTGGTGGCCGCTGTGGACCGTATTGCGGAGGTCTTCTGGGAGACCAAGGGCATAAAGTACTCAGACCCCTACGCCCAGGCGCGGTTCGGCACCTAGGGTGTGGAGGATAGGATGCCTACGTGGCGGGCGGCACTGGCCGAGGGTGTGGCCACCCTCCTCTTCGTCTTTTTGGGGGCGGGGGCCGTGGTGGTCAGCGGGATGGGTGTGGGGGAGGAGCCCTTTCCCCCTGCGCGGATCATGGCCATCGCCCTGGCCCATGGCTTCGGCATCGCCCTGCTGGGGGCGGCGACAGGGCACATCTCCGGGGGGTTTATCAACCCGGCCATCACCTGCGCTGCCGCCTTGACCCGTCGGCTGCCGGTGGGGAGGGCGGCGGCCTTTATCGGGGCGCAACTGGTGGGGGGGATTCTGGGGGCCTACCTGCTCCTGCTGGTCATCCCCCCGGCCGCCCGGGGCTCCCTTGGGGCCACCACCCTGGGGCCGGGGGTGAGCACAGGGGCGGGCCTGCTGGCCGAGGGGGTCTTCACCTTCGCCCTAACCTTTGTCATCTACGCCACCGCCATTGATGCCCGGGGGCCCAGGGCCATAGCCCCGATGGTCATCGGCCTTACGGTCCTGGCAGATGCCCTGGTGGGGGTGCCCCTCACGGGGGCCTCCATGAACCCGGCCCGGAGCCTGGGGCCGGCGGTGGCCGCCGGCGTCTGGGCGGACCACTGGGTCTACTGGGTCGGGCCCCTGGTGGGGGCGGCCCTGGCAGGCCTCGTCTACGAGACCTTCTTCACCCCAAAGGGCGGGGGTGGGAGGGGGTAAGGGGGCGCGGCGCCATGGCCCGCACCAGCGCCCCCACCGCCAGCACCGAGGCCAGCGCCGTCACCGCGCACGTCAGGGAGGCGTCCCGGAAGGCCCAGGCGACGGCGGCGGCGTGGGAGGGAGCGGTGGCGTCGTAGGCGCCGAGGCGGGCTGTATAGACAGCCCCCGCCAAGGCCAGGCCGCCCGAGAGGCCGATCTGCCGCCCGGTGCTGATGGACGCCCCCGCGGTGCCCAGGCGGTCTCTGGGGGCGGCGCTCATAATGTGGGTGCTGTAGGACGGCTCGTGCAGGGCTGAGCCGAGGCCCATCAGGCCGAAGCCCAGGACCACATGGGGGAGGGGGCTATCCACCCTCAAGAGGGCCAGCACCCCCAGGCCGGTCAGGAGCGCCAGATTGCCGAGGCCCATCACGTAGCGCGGGGGGACCCGCTCGCAGAGGAGGCCCGCCAGGGGGGCCACCACGACCCGGACCAGGGGGAGGGCCGCCAACACCGCCCCGGTGGTCGTCTGGGGGAGGTTCCTCCCTTCGAGGAGGTAGAAGGCCCCTGTGGCGTTGTACACCCCCCAGGAGAGGTAGTGGAGGACGAGGGCCACCATGGCCCAGCCGAAGGCGGGGTGGCGCAGCATAGCGGGGTCCACCACAGGGCGCGCCGCCCGCCTCTCCACCCAGAGGAGGAGGGGGGCTAGGGCCAGGGTTCCCCCGGCCAGGGCCAGGACAACGGGGTGGTCTACCCCCCACGCCCCGGCCCGGTTGATGGCCAGAAGGAGGGCCCCCAGCCAGAGGAAAAGGGTCGCCGCTCCCCAGACGTCCACGGGCACCTTCCCCCTTCCAGGGTGTTCGGCCCGGAGGACAGCCCCCGCCAGGAGGGCGCTGGCGACCACCAAAGGAAGTCTGGCCCAGAAGAGGGCTCTCCAGTCCCCCACCGTAAGCAGGAGGCCCCCCAGCAGGGGGCCAAAACCCAACCCCACCCCCACCACGGCGCTGTTGATGCCGAGGGCCCTCCCCCGTTCGCGGGCCGGGAAGGTGGCGGTAAGGATGGCCTGTCCGTTGGCCACCAGCACCGAGGCCCCGGCCCCCTGCACCACCCTTGCGCCCAGGAGCCAGGGGATGCTCTGGGCGGCCGCGGCCAGGGCCAGCCCCAGGGCAAAGAGCCAAAACCCCGTCAGGTAAAGGGGCTTGCGCCCCACGACATCCCCCACCCATCCCAGGGTGAAGGCGAGCCCCGTGCTCACCAGCCAGAAGAGGATGCTCACCCAGATGACCGTGGAGACGGTGGTCTCGAAGGCGCGGGCCAGGGCCGGATAGGCGATGACCAGCACCCCCCCATCCAGGGTGGTGGTCAGGGTGGCCAGGGCCACCACCGTCAGGACCAGCCACTTATTGGCGGGAGGGGCAAGGGGCTGGGGGACGTCCGCCACGGCTACAGCAGGGGCAAGAGGTCGGTGAGCTGCTGCTGGAGCCAGCGCTGCTGGTCATACCGCTCCACCGCCTGCCGCAGAAGGGATGCCCGCCGCTGCCGCTCCCCCGGGCTCATGGTGAGGGCCTGGTAGAAGGCCCGGGCCGTCCCCTCCACATCCGCCGGGGCTACGGCCAGCGCCCCCTCCTTCAGCTGCTCGTACGCCCCCGAGGTCTCCGACACCACCACCACGCCCGCCTTCTCGTTCACCACCGGCCCCTCTTTGGCCACCAGGCTCATCCCGTCGCTCACGGGGTTAACGAGGAGGACGTCATACAGGCGCAGCCCGGCCACCGCCTGGGTGTAGTTGTTCTCCTCGAAGAGGAGGATGGGCCGCCAGTCGTCCGTGCCATAGGCGCTGTTGATCTGCTCGATCACCTGGCGCACCTCCTCCATGTACCGCTCATACTGTCGGATGTGGGTGCGGGAGGAGACGATGAAGGCCAGGAAGACCGTCTTGCCCCGGAGCTCGGGATGGCTTTCCAGGAGAAGGCCGTAGGCGCGGAACCCCCGGACGATGTTCTTCGAGGGCTCGGCCCGGTCGACGCGGACGATGGTGTGCTGCCGGCAGAGGGGGGAGAGGCGCTGGTAGTACTCTTGGGCCCGGGGGGAGAGGGCGATGCGCCGTACCTCCTCCGCGTCGATGGTCAAGGGGTAGCAGCGCACCCGGGCGGTGTGTCCCTGGGAGGTGACGGTGCCCTGGGAGAAGTCGACGTGGGCCTCGGGGAGGAAGAGGAGACACCCCTGGAGGAAGTTCAGCATGTCCGTGCGGGTCTGGAAGCCCACGATGTGGCACGCCGCCAGCCCCTGGAAGATGGCCTCCCGCATCGGACGGGGGAGCATCTGCCACATGCGGGGCTCCGGCCAGGGGAGGTGAGTAAGGTAGTGGAGGACGGCGTCGGGCGCGGCGGCCCGGACCTGGGGGGGGACAAGGTACAGGTGGTAGTCGTGGAGGCTCACCAGACAGGGCCGGGGGTCCTGACGGATCTCCGCCACCACGGCGTCGGCGAAGGCTTTGTTCACCAGCACGTAGCCCGTCTCCCAGGCGTCCCATACCACGGCGTCCACCGTCGGTGTATGGGGGGCGCTCCACATGTAGTGGTGGAGGAACCAGAGGAGGGGGTTGCAGAGGATGTTGTAGAACTTGTGGTAGACCCGGCGGTGGGTGGCCACGAAGCGCACCGTCACCTTGTGCCCGGGAAGGGGGGAGCGCACCCGCCCCTCCGGGTTCTGTTCCACCAGTTTCCGGTCGCCCTCCCCCAGGGCGCTGGCTATCCAGGTGAAGGGGAAGCGGGAGAGGAGGTAGGAGAGGGCCGTCACCACCGTACCCCCACCCCGGTGGGGGATGAGGTGGCCATCGGCCCCTAATGTGTACTCCAGGGGACCCCGATTGCTCACCACCAGGAGACGGCGCTTGGCCAGGACCTCGCTACAGAGGGCGAAGAGGGGGTCGCTAGGGGGTGGTGACGGGGCAACAGACATCGCTTCCTGGACCGGCGGGGTCAGGACCCCGCGTTTTCCTCTCCGGTTCTCCACAGCTGCTACCGCAAAACTACCACACCCTCTGCACCCTGTCAAGCACACCGGTTCCCCTCCCCCCCCTTTGTGACGAGGCGCACCATGTCAGGTACAGAGGGGACCGGGCAGGGGGGTTGTCCTCACCCCAGGGCTTTGCTATCCTGGGGTGGGCGGAGGGATCGCACAGTGGTCTAGTGCGGGCGCCTGCTAAGCGCTTGGGGGCCCAAAAGGCCCCTCACGGGTTCGAATCCCGTTCCCTCCGCCATCCCCACCCCGAGGGGGGTAAGAGGTGGTCGTGTCTCCCATGGAGCCCCTGGAGCACACCCAGCGGCACCCGTCCCCTTACCGTCCCCGTACTTTTGCCCTCTGGACCATCGGGTGCCAGATGAACAAGGCCGACTCCGAGCGCCTGGGGAGCGCCCTCTGCCAGATGGGCCTGGAGGAGGTGGACGACTTTCGCCAGGCGGATGTCATCATCCTCAACTCCTGCGTGGTGCGGCAGAGCGCCGAGGACAAGGTGATAGGCACCCTGGGGCTGGTGAAGCCCCTGAAGGAGCGGCGCCCCGACCGCATCATCGCCCTCATGGGGTGTATGGTCGGACCCCGGAGTGAGCACCTCAGGCGGCGTTTCCCCCACGTGGACGTCTTCGCCCGCCCCCAGGAGTACCGGCCCATCCTGGACCTGGTGAGCCAGCGCCTGGGGGTCGCGTGGGAAGGGTGTCTCTCCTCCTTCCTCCCCCTCCGCCCCTCCGTCAGCGCCTTCATCCCCGTCATCCACGGGTGCGACCGCATGTGCACCTTCTGCATCATCCCCTACCGGAGGGGGCGGGAGGTGAGCCGGCCCCTGGAGGAGGTGGTCCGGGAGGCCGAGGCCCTCGTCCAGCGGGGGGCGCGGGAGGTGGTGCTCCTGGGCCAGATCGTGGACCGCTACGGCCACGACCTCCCCAATAAGCCCGACCTGGCCGACCTCCTGGAGGCGGTGCACGCCATCCCCGGTCTGGAGCGCATCCGCTTCCTCACCTCTCACCCCGCCGATATGACCGACCGCATTATCCAGGCGGTGGCCAGGCTGGAGAAGGTGTGCAAGCACATCAACATCCCCGTGCAGGCGGGGGACGACGAGGTCCTGGCGCGCATGCGCCGCGGGTATACCCGCGACGACTACCTCCGCCTTGTCCACCGCATCCGCTCCGCCATCCCCTCTGTTGCCCTCTCCACCGACGTTATCGTGGGCTTCTGTGGGGAAACAGAGGAGCAGTTCCGGCGCACCCTGGACCTCCTGCGGGAGGTGCGTTTTGACAAGGTGCACGTCGCCCCCTATTCGCCCCGCCCGGGCACCATCGCCAGCCGGAAGATGGAGGATGACGTGCCCCCTGAGGAGAAGCGGAGGCGGGTGCAGGAGGTGGAGCGCCTCCAGGAGCGCATCGCCGCCGAGATCAACGCCACCTACCTGGGCAAGACGGTGGAGGTCCTGGTGGACGGCAAGGAGCGGGGGAAATGGCGGGGGAGGACCACCACCGATAAGCTGGTCTTCTTTGCGGACAACGGCGCCGACTACATGGGCAAGCTGGTAGATGTGCGCATCACCAAGACCAGCCCCTGGGCCCTCCAGGGGGAACCGGTGGGGGCCGGTCGGTAAGGGGGGAAAGATGACGGCGGGCGTGCGCACTCCCTTCGCGCCTCGGGTTCCCCTCACGGAGGTGGAGCAGTCGGCCTTCTGCAGCGCCGAGGAGGTGAAGACCCTCCCCCTGCGGGAGGAGTGGAAGGCGGGGGTGCGCTGGCAGCGCCTCCCCCCGGAGTACATGAACCTCACCGCCGAGGAGCTGGTGGAGCGCATCCGGGAGAACCGGCGGAGGCTGGGCAAACGGGTGGTCATCCTCGGCCACCACTACCAGCGGCCCGACATCATCCAGTTCGCCGACTTCCGGGGGGACTCCTTTAAGCTCTCCCAGCTGGCGGCCCAGCAGGAGGAGGCGGAGTTCATCATCTTCTGCGGGGTTCACTTCATGGCCGAGACGGCCCGCATCCTCTGCCGCCCCCACCAGCGCGTCATCCTCCCCAACCTGATGGCGGGGTGCAGCATGGCCGACATGGCCCCCACGGAGGACGTCTACGACGGCTGGCGCCTCCTTCAGGAGGAGCTGGGGCGCGGGGAGGTGCTCCCCGTGGTCTACATGAACTCGACGGCCGCCATCAAGGCCCTGTGCGGGGAGAACGGGGGCATTGTGTGCACCTCCTCCAACGCCCTGGCCGTCTTCCGCTGGGCCTACGCCCAGGCCCCCCGTATCTTCTTCCTCCCCGACCAGCACCTGGGCCGGAACATAGGGCTAAAAGTGGGCCTCTCCCCCCAGGACATGGTGGTGTGGAACCCCTTTAAGCCCTTCGGGGGGCTGACCCCCGAGGAGGCGCGCCGCGCCCGGCTCATCCTCTGGAAAGGCCATTGCTCCGTCCACACCCGCTTCACCGTGGAGCAGATCCGGCAGGCCCGCGCCCGCTACCCCGACGTTAAGATCATCGTCCACCCGGAATGTGTGACGGAAGTGGTGCAGATGGCCGACTACGTGGGGTCCACGGAGTACATCGTGAGGACGATCTCCTCGGCCCCGCCGGGCACCGTGTGGGGGGTGGGGACGGAGATCAACTTGGTCACCCGCATCGCCCGGGAGAACCCCGATAAGGTGGTCTTCTGCCTGGACCCCATCATCTGTCCTTGCTCCACCATGTACCGCGTCCACCCCGCTTATCTCCTGTGGGTGACCGACGCCCTGGTGCGGGGGGAGGTGGTCAACGAGATCCTGGTGCCTCCCCGCATCGCCTACTGGGCCAAGGTGGCCCTGGAGAAGATGTTGCAGGTGGTGTGACCCTTGACCCCGGGGGCAGGGTAGGTCCCCCGCCGGGAGAGGCCCCGTGTCCGACACCTATTCCTACATCGTGATCGGCAGCGGCATCGCCGGCCTGTTCACCGCCCTCCAGGCCCGGGAGCACGGCCCGGTGCTCCTGCTCACCAAGAGCACCCTGGAGGACAACAACAGCCGCTGGGCCCAGGGGGGGATCGCCGCCGCCGTTGGCCCCGACGACTCCCCGGAGGAGCACCAGGAGGACACCCTCCAGGCGGGGGCTGGCCTGTGCGACCCGGAGGCGGTGCGGGTGCTGGTGACGGAAGGCCCCCACCGCATCGCCGACCTGATCCGCCTCGGGGTGGTCTTCGACACCATCCACGGGGAGATCGCCCTGGCCCGGGAGGGGGGCCACCGTCGCGCCAGGGTCCTCCACGCCGGGGGCGATGCCACCGGGGCTGTCATCGAGACGACGCTGGCGACCCGGGTACGGGAAGGGGGTGTGCGGATCCTGGAGGAGACCATCGCCACCCGCATCCTGGTGGAGGAGGGCGTCGCCACAGGGGTGGAGGTCATGGACACCCAGACAGGGGGGCGCCACACGTTCCGGGGCCGGCATATCGTCCTGGCTACCGGGGGCGCGGGGCGCCTCTTCACGTACACCACCAACCCCGCCGTGGCGACGGGGGATGGGGTGGCCCTGGCCTTCCGCGCCGGGGCCCACGTGATGGACATGGAGTTCTTTCAGTTCCACCCCACCGTCCTGCGCTTCCCCGGCGCCCCCCTTTTCCTCATCTCCGAGGCCGTGCGGGGCGAGGGGGGGAGGCTCTGCACCCCCGACGGGCAGCCCTTTATGCACCGCTACCACCCCCTGGGGGACCTGGCCCCCCGGGACGTGGTGGCCCGGGCGGTGTGGGACGAGATGGGGAAGGCCGGTTCCCCCTATGTCCTCCTGGACGTCACCTCCCTTCCCCCCCAGCGGGTGGCCTCCCGCTTCCCCACCATTTACCACACCTGTCTGCGCTACGGCCTGGACATCACCCGCCACCCCATCCCCGTCGCCCCCGCCGCCCACTACATGATCGGGGGTGTGAAGACCGACCTCTGGGGACGGACGACGGTCCCCAACCTGTACGCCTGTGGGGAGTGCGCCTGCGTGGGGCTCCACGGCGCCAACCGTCTGGCCAGCAATTCCCTCCTGGAGACGGTGGTCTTTGCCCACCGGGTGGTGCGGTGTACCCTGGGGGAGGGGGGTAAAGACGACCCCCCGTCCCGTCGGGAGGTCCTCTTCCGCCTGGAGCCCCGGGAGGTCCCCTGCGCCGACATCCCTCCCCTCACCCTGACCCACCTCCAGGGGCTCATGTGGGAGAAGGTGGGGCTGGTGCGGGATGGGGAAGGCCTCCTGCGGGCGTGCCGTGTGCTGGCGGCGTGGGAGCGGCTGCTCCCCACCCCCACCGACCGGCACAGTCAGGAACTGGCCAACATGGTGCTGGTGGGACGCCTGATGGCCGAGGCGGCCCTCCGCCGTACCGAGTCCCGGGGCGCCCATTACCGCACCGATTTCCCCACCCTTGACCCGGCCTGGGAGAAGCACCAGGTGGTGTACCGATAAGGGGGGAACGGCGTGGTCTTCTACCATCCCGAGGTGCGGGACCTGATCCGTCGCGCCGTCCAGGAGGACCTCTGCCTGGGGGACCCCACCACCGACTGCCTCATCCCCCCCGAGGTGCAGGGCACGGGCATCATCATCGCCAAGGGGGTGGGGGTGTTGTGTGGGGTGGAAGTGGCCCTGGCCGTCTTCCGGGAAGTAGACCCCTCCCTGCGGGGGGAGGTCCGGGCGTGGGATGGGGAGCGCCTGCGCCCCGGGCAGCGGATCCTTGAGGTATCGGGGTCGGTGGCCTCCCTCCTGCGGGCGGAGCGGACGGCCCTCAATTTCCTGCAACACCTCAGCGGCGTCGCCACCGCCACCGCCCATCTGGTGGAGGCGGTCCGGGGCACAAAGGCGGTCATCGTGGACACCCGGAAGACCATCCCCGGCCTGCGCATCCTGGAGAAGTACGCCGTGCGCGTCGGGGGTGGGTGCAATCACCGCCTCGCCTTGGGGGACGGCATCCTCATTAAGGACAACCATCTGGCGGCGCTGCGGGCCCAGGGGCTCTCCCTGGGGGACGCCGTCCGACGCGCCCGCCGCTACGCCCGCCATCCCCTCCGGGTCGAGGTGGAGGTCACAACCCTGGAGGAGGTGCGGGAGGCCCTGGAGGCGGGGGCCGACATCATCCTCCTGGACAACATGTCCCTGGAGGAGATGCGGCAGGCGGTGGCCCTGGTGGGGGGGAAGGCCCTCCTGGAGGCGTCGGGCGGCATCACCCTGGAGACGGTGCGGGCCGTCGCCGAAACGGGGGTGGACCTCATCTCCTCGGGGGCCATCACCCATTCGGCGAAAGCCCTGGACATCAGTATGGACCTCCGGGTGGCCCCCGTAAGGGGAAGGGTATCATAACGTGGGCCGCGGGCAGGACGTTGCCCCGGAAAGGCTGGTGCGGCATGCTCTTCTACCGGTACACCCGCTGGGACGGCACCCAGTCCCCCTTCGCCCCCGATGAGGGGCAAGTGCTGGACGACATCGCCGACGCCTATCTGACCCACGGCGACCTCCAGCGGGCCCTCCGGGACCTCCTCCTCCGGGGCCTCCCCCTTGCCCCGGGCCAGCGCCTGCCGGGGCTGCGGGACCTGCTGGAGCGTTTGCGCCGCCTCCGGCAGGAGCGCCTGCAGCGCTACAACCTGGACAGCGTGGTGGACGACCTGCGCCAGCGTCTGGAGCGGGTCCTCCACCTGGAGCGCACCGCCCTGGCGCAGCGTCTCCAGGAGGCCGAGGAGAAGGCGGCCCAGGAGGGGGACGACCCCCTGGCGCAGCGCCTCCTGGCGATGGTCCGGGCGCGGGTCCAGAAGAGCAAGGAGTTCCTGGACGGCCTCCCCCAGAGCCTTGGGGGGGCTGTCCGTCAGCTCCTCTCCTATGAGTTCCTCTCCCCCGAGGCGAGGCGGGAGTTCCAGGAGCTGCTGGCGATGCTCAGGGGGCGGGTGGTGGAGAACGTCTTCCAGGGGCTGCGCCAGGCCCTCCGGGAGATGACCCCCGAGCAGTGGGGGGAGGTCCGGGAGATGCTCCGGGCCCTCAATGAGATGATACGCCAGCAGGCCCGGGGGGAGCAGCCCGACTTCCCCGCCTTCCTGCGCCGCTTCGGCCACCTCTTCGGCCCCCATCCCCCCCGCTCCCTAGAGGAGCTCCTGGAGCGCCTCGCCCGACAGATGGCCCTGGCCCGCTCCCTCCTGGAAAGCCTCTCCCCAGAGCAGCGCCGGGAGCTGGACGATCTGTTGCGCTCGGCCCTGGACGACGAGACCATGCGGGAGCTGGCGGCGTTGGCCGGATACCTGGACGCCCTGTATCCCCCAGAGGGACGCCGCTACCCCTTCGCCGGGGCCGAGGAGGTGGACCTGGACCAGGCCATGGAGCTCCTGCGCCACCTCCACACCATGGATGAGGTGGAGAAGGCCCTGCAGGAGGCCATGCGCACCGGCTCCCTGGAAGGGCTCGACCTCGACAAGGTGGAGGAGGCTCTGGGCCCCGAGGCCCGGCGCATCCTGGAGGAGATGCAGCGCCTCCTCCGCCGCCTGGAGGAGGCGGGGTACCTCCAGCGCAAGGGGGAGCGCCTGGAGCTGACCCCCAAGGGCATCCGCCGCATCGGTCAGAAGGCCTTGGGGGAGATCTTTGTCCACCTGAGGAAGGAGCGGATGGGAGGACACCTGGTGGTCCGCGTCGGGCAGGGACCGGACCCGGCCGGGGGCACCCGCCCCTACCAGTTCGGGGACGGATGGGATGTGGACCTGGGGCGGTCCATCCTGAACGCCCTCCGGCGCACCGGGCCGGGGGTGCCCGTACGCTTGGGGGTGGAGGACTGGGAGGTCAACGAGCGGGAGCACCTCACCCAGGCCGCCACCTGTCTCCTCCTGGACCAGAGCCGGAGCATGGGCCTCTTCGGCTCCTTCCAGGCGGCCAAGAAGGTGGCCCTGGCCCTCGCCACCCTGATCCGCACCCAATTCCCCCGGGACGTGCTGTACATCATCGGCTTCTCCGACTACGCCACGGAGATCCGGCCGGAGGACCTGGCCCGCGCCACCTGGAACGCTTGGGTATCGGGCACCAACCTGCAGCACGCCCTCCTCCTGGCCCGTCGGCTGCTGAGCCGCCATAAAGGGGCCACCCGCCAGGTGGTGGTGGTCACCGATGGGGAGCCCACCGCCCATCTGGAGGGGGGGAGGGCATACTTCAGCTACCCCCCCTCATGGCGCACCCTCCAGGAGACCCTGAAAGAGGTGAAACGGTGCACCCAGGAGGGCATCGTCATCAACACCTTTATGCTGGAGAGCAGCTCCGAGCTGGTGCGCTTTGTGGAGCAGATGACCCGTATCAACCGGGGGCGGGCCTTCTACACCACGCCGGAGCGCCTGGGGCAGTACATCCTGGTGGACTACGTGGTGAACCGACGGAAGCGGGTGGTGGGGTAGGGGGTGTACCCTATGAAGCGCTGGCGCCGCCCCTATGGGTGGTGGGGTGGGCATGAGTGGCTGGCCCGGCCCATGTCCATTGTGGAGCTGATCCTGGCGGGGACCCTCGACACCCGCCTCGCCGCCCTCCTCTGGCTGGCGGTGGACCGGAAGGCATCCCTCATCCTCGCCTCCGAGCCCCCCATGGCGGGCAAGACCACCCTGCTGACCGCCCTCATCGACCTCCTCCCCTCACACTATGAGGTGGTGTACACCTGGGGGTGGCGGGAGGACTTCGCTTGGCTCCGGGAGACCGACCCTGCCCACACCTACATTATGGTCAACGAGATCAGCGACCACCTCCCCACCTATCTGTGGGGTCCGCCGGTGCGCCGGGTCTTCGAGGCCCTGGCCCATGGGTACTCCCTGGGGGCCACCATGCACGCCACCTCCCCCCGCGAGGTGTGGGAGCAGCTCACGGCCCCTCCTGTCGAGGTGGGCGCCGACCTCCTGGCCCGGGTGCACCTACTGGGGTTCTTGGACGTCATCTACGGGTCCGGGGGGGTGGTGCGCCGCCTGGTCTGTCTCCACCTGGTCCTCCCCCCCTCCCCGGGGGGCCGGTACCCCCCCACCCTCCCCATCGCCTCCTGGGACGCCCGCGGTGAGACCTTCCTGCTGGCCCTGGACGGCTCCCCCGGGGAGGCCTTGGCCCAGCGGTTGGGGCTCTCCCCCTCCACCCTGCGGATGGAGATGGGGGAGCGCTCTGCCCTCCTGGGGAGGCTTGCCCGGGACCACATTGTTGAAAGGGCAGCGGTGCGCTGCTCTATCCTCTCCTACCACCAACGCTCTTGACGGATGGCGTAACCTTGCTGTAGACTCTATCTCGGTGGGCATTTCTGCCGCCCCATGGGAGAGGAGGAAGGCCATCATGCCCAGAGTACGGGTCATTATGGACGAACTGGACCGCAAGATCATTACCATCCTCCAGGAGGATGGGCGGGCGTCCAACGCCCAGATCGCCCGACGGGTGGGTGTCAGTGAGGGGACGGTGCGCCGGCGCCTCAAGAGGCTTATTGAGGAGGGGTATATCCGGGTGGTAGCCCTCCCCCAGCCGGAGAAGGTGGGCTACGCGACGGAGGCCGTCATCGGGGTGCAGGTGGAGCCGGACAGGCTGGAAGAGGTTGGGGAGAGGCTGGCCCAGGTCAAGGCGGTGCAGTGGGCGGCGGTGACCACGGGGGTCTTTGACGTCCTCCTGTGGGTTACGGTCCCCTCGGCCAAGGAGTTGGGGGACCTCCTCCGGACCGAGATCGGTGTGGTGCCCGGGGTGCGGCGCACCGAGACCTTTGTAGCCCTCTCGGTGAAGAAGCGGGCAGCGCCCCTCCCCGTCGCCTAGCAGACTGGAACAGGGGGTGTTTGAGAAGGGGGGATCGGGGCCCGGCCCCGGGGGTGATCAGAACGGCCCCCGGGAGCACCCGCCTGCGGCGGGCAACCCCTATCACCCCGGGGGACATACCTGTCCCCTTTGTCAAACATCACCTCCGTAGGGGTGGGCCCCTGTGCCCACCCCCGTAGGGGCAGGCCCCCGTGCCCGCCCCGATATAGGGCAACCACGGGGGGTTGCCCCTACGGGGTTATCCCCGCCCCTTTTTCAAACACCCCCCCAACCCCTTGACATCCTGGGGGGCGTCGTTTACACTCTTGCCGAGGCGTTGCCCTAGAGGGGATGTGCCTTGGGGGGTCAGAGCTCTTTGCTGACCGAAGAGGTGCGGCGCTCCCTGATAGGCAGGGAGAGCAAGCCTGTATCCACCCTTATCGAGAAGGGGCACATCCGCCGCTTCGCCGAGGCCATCGGCGACCCCAACCCCCTCTACACCGACGAGGTGGCCGCCCGCCGCAGCCGCTATGGGGGCATCATCGCCCCCCCCACCTTCCTCCGGGCCGTGGGCGCGGAGATGGTGGAGGTGGACCTGCCGGGGAGCCGCCTCCTGGACGCGGGGAGCGAATGGGAGTACTTTGAGCCGGTGCGCCCCGGGGACGTCATCACCGCCACGGCACGCATTGTGGACGTGCGGGAGCGCCCCCTGAGGGTTGGCCCCGCTATCTTCCTGGTCCAGGAGATCACCTATACCAACCAGTTGGGCCAGAAGGTCGCCGTCCAGCGCTCCACCCTCATCCGGTACTAGGAGGGCTTGTGACCACGGCTCTGCAGCAGGTGGTGGATGCCCTGCAGGCGGCGGTGGGGAGGCCGTCGGAGCCCGTCACTTATGATGTGGAGATAGGGCACATCCGCCGCTTCGCCGAGGCCATCGGCGACCCCAACCCCCTCTACACCGACGAGGTAGCCGCCCGCCGCAGCCGCTATGGGGGCATCATCGCCCCCCCCACCTTCCTCCGGGCCTTCCCCCCTAAGCCCCTCCCCCTCCCCGAGATATCCCTCACCCGGCGCCTGGATGGGGGGAGCGAGTGGGAGTACTTCGAGCCCGTCCGCCCCGGGGACCGGATCACCGTCGTCCAGCGCCTGGCCGATGTGCGCCTGCGGGAGGGGCGGTTGGGGACGATGCTCTTCATCACCCGGGAGATAGTTTACACCAACCAGTTCGGGCAGGTGGTAGCCACACAACGGTCCACCGGCATTGTGTATTAGGGGCGCTCTCAAGGGAGGAGGTCCTATGGGCAAGGTGCTGTACTGGGAGGACGTTACGGAAGGACAGGAGATCCCCCCCCTTGTGAAACACCCGACCACCCAGCAGCTGGTCAAATACGCAGGAGCGTCCGGCGACTTTTATCAGATCCACTACGACAAAGACTTCGCCCTCAGCAACGGCCTGCCGAATGTTATTATCCACGGGGCGTTGAAGAACGCCTGGCTGGCGCAGTTGATCACCGACTGGATCGGGGAGTATGGCACCCTGAAGAAGCTCTCCTGCCAGTACCGGGCCATGGACTTGCCCGGGGACACCCTCACGGCCAAGGGGAGGGTTGTCCGCAAGTATGTGCAGGACGGCCGGCACTACGTGGAGTGTGAGATCTGGATAGAGAACAGCAAGGGGGAGCGTACTACGCCGGGGGCGGCGACGGTGATCCTCCCCAGCCGTACCAACCCCTTGGGTGTGTGAGAAAGGGGCGCCAGAGGCCTAGAGGGGGTGTGCCACCATGGGAGATGCCCTGCGGGGGAAGGTAGCAGTCATCACGGGTGCGGGTCGGGGGATCGGGCGGGCGGTGGCCCTCTTCTTTGCCCAGGAGGGGGCCAAGGTGGTGGTGAACGACCCGGGGGTGAACGTGGACGGCACCGGCGGCACTACCGCCGTGGCCGATGAGGTGGTGGCGGCGATCCGCAAAGCGGGCGGGGAGGCGGTGGCCAACTACGACAGCGTGGTCACCATGCAGGGGGGGGAGAACATCATCAAGACGGCCCTGGACGCCTTTGGCCGGCTGGACATCGTGGTCACCTGCGCCGGCATCCTCCGGGACCGGATGGTCTTCAACATGACGGAGGAGGAGTGGGACGCCGTCATCGCCACCCACCTGAAGGGCACCTTCACGGTGGTGAAGCCGGCGTGTGTCATCTTCCGGCAGCAGCGGTCGGGGCGCATCATCACCGTCTCCTCCGAGTCGGGCCTGATCGGCAACTCGGGGCAGGCCAACTACGGGGCGGCCAAGTCGGGGATCGCCGGTTTTACGAAGGTGGTGGCCAGGGACATGGGGCGCTACGGCGTGACCGCCAACTGTATCGCCCCCCGTGCCTACACCCGGATGACGGCCGGCGTCCCGGAGGCGGCCCGCCAGATCCGCGCCCAGCGGGGGATCGCCGGCATCGAGGAGGAAGAGGGGATCACCCAGTGGCAGCCGGAGGACGTGGCGCCCTTCCTAGCCTACCTGGCCAGCGACTATGCCTCCCACATCAACGGCCAGGTCTTCCTGGTCTACGGTGACACCATCGCCCTCATGTCCCAGCCGCGTCTTATCAAGACCATCTACAAGCCCACGGGGTACTGGACGGTGGAGGAGCTGCGGGAGGTGCTCCCCAAGACGCTCACCAAGGGCCTGGTGAACCCGGCCCCGCCGCAGCCGGCGCCGACGGGGCGTCCGGGCGCCTAAAGGGGCGGAAAGGAGGCTCGATGACACGGCTTCTTGAGGGAAAGGTGGCGGTTGTGACGGGGGGCGGCCGGGGCATCGGCCGCGCCGTCTGCCTGGCCCTGGCCCGGCATGGGGCCAAGGTGGTGGTGAACGACCCCGGGGTGAACGTGGACGGCACCGGCTTCTCTCAGGCCCCCGCCCAGGAGGTGGTGGACCTGATCCGTGCCCAGGGGGGGACGGCCGTCCCCAACTTCGACACGGTGGCCACCATGCAGGGGGGGGAGAACATCATCAAGACGGCCCTGGACGCCTTCGGTACCGTCGACATCCTGGTCACCTGCGCCGGCATCCTCCGGGACCGGATGATCTTCAACATGACGGAGGAGGAGTGGGACGCCGTCATCGCCACCCACCTGAAGGGCACCTTCACGGTGGTGAAGTACGCCTCCATCGTGATGCGCCAGAAGCGCTATGGACGGATTATCACCTTCTCTTCGGTGTCGGGCCTCTGGGGCAACTCGGGGCAAGCCAACTACGGGGCTGCTAAAGACGGCATCGCCGGCTTCACCCGGGTGATCGCCCGGGACCTGGGGCGCTACGGCATCACCTGCAACGTCATCTCCCCCGGGGCCGAGACACGGATGACCCAAACGGTCCCGGAGGCGGCCCGCCAGCTCCGCGCCCAGCGGGGGATCCTCTCCTCCAGCACGGTGACGCCCCGGACTTTCCCGCGCCCCCCGGAGGCGGTGGCTGAGGTGGTGGTGTGGCTGGCCTCGGACGAAGCGGCCAACGTTAACGGACAGATCTTCCACGTCGCGGGGAACATCGTGGGGCTGATGAACAACCCCGCCGTGGTCAAGGAGCTGCGCCGTCCCGGCGGTGGGCGCTGGACGGTGGAGGAGATTGCCCTCCTCTTCCCCCAGACGCTGGGGATGGACCTGGTGAACCCGGCGCCACCCCAACCCCCTCCCCAGCCCACAGGACAGCCGGCGCCCGCGGCGCCGGCCCCGACCCCGGCATCTTAGGGCTTTACCCCCCCCGGACGCGCACGACGACGACGGTCACGTTGTCGGTTGTCCCCCGGGCGAGGGCCTCCTCCACCAACGCCTGGGCGGCCCGTTGGACGTCCTCTTCCCCGGTCGCTATCCCGGCCGCCTCGTCGTCCTCCACTACATCCCAGAGGCCGTCACAGGCGAGGATCAGGTTCCTCTCCCCCGCAAGAGGGGGGAGGAAGCCCACGTCCGGGTCGGGGATGACGAAAGGAGAAAAGGCGCGGTCGCCCAGGGCACGCGCCACCGCCAGCCCCTCACCCCCGGGGAGGACGATATACGGTCCCCAGAAACGGGCCCCCCGGGCGACGAGGCGCGCATACTCCTGGCGGTCCGACACCTTGTGGTCCCGGGTCAGCCGCTTGACCTCCCCGCCTTGGGCGAGGACGATGCGGGAGTCCCCCACATGGGCGTAGCCGATGCCCTCGGGCGTCACCCAGACGGTGGCGGCTGTGGTCCCGGAGGAGGTCTGGCGCCCGATGAGAAGGGAGGCCTCGGTGTACGCCCGGGTAAAGGCCATGCGCACCCTCTCCTCCCACGCCCCGGAGGAGGCCTGCCATGCCTCCCGGAAGAGGCGGGGCAGGTGGGAGGCGGCCAGACGGGCCGCCTCGGCCCCCCCATGGCCGTCGAACACGCCCGCCCACAGGGTGCCTTCCCGTCCGTCCAGGCCCGGGAGCACACACCAGGCGTCCTCGTCCGAGGGGCGGGGGCCCTGGTCATGGGCCACACCCCACCATATGCTCCACCGCCCCATGGTCACAGAGGGGGCACGGGCGTCACCTGGCCCAGGGGTGCCGGGCCGCCACCTTCTCGTTCACATCCGCCCCCCATCCGGGCCTGGTGGGGACGCGCATGTAGCCCTTCTCTATGAGGGGAGGCTCCACCAGTTCGTCTTTCCAGGGCACGTCATCAATGTCTATCTCCATAATCCGCACATTGGTAAGGGTGGCGCACAGGTGGGCGCTGATGTAGGAGGAGAGGTGGCTGTAATAGTTGTGGGGGGAGACGTTGATATCGTAGGCCTCGGCCATGGTGGCGATCTTCCTGGACTCGCAGAAGCCGTTCCATGGGACGTCGATCATGAGGTGGTCCACACACTGGAGCTCACAGTAGCGACGGTAGGAGCGGATGCCGTAGAGGTTCTCCCCCGAGGTAATACGGGTGGAGGTGGACATCTTAATCTGGAGAAGGGCCTCGGGGTTGTAGTTATCGATCTCCAGCCAGAGGAGGTCGTAGGGTTCCAGGGCCTTGGCGATGCGAAGGCAACTCTCGGGGGTAAAATTGAAGTTCAGGTCCAGGAGGATGTCCGTATCGGGGCCGACGGCCTGGCGGAAGGTGGCGATGAGGGTCTGGATGTGGCGGAGGAGCCAGGGCTCTACCACCCGGTCGCTGGAGCCGGGGGGGCCGCCGAAGCCGGGCATCCATACCTGGGCCGGGTCGCCGGGGAGGATGATGTTGGTTTTGAGGGCGGTGAACCCCCTCTCCACCACTTCCCTTCCCAGGGCGGCGATGTCCTCGAAGGAGCGGATAGGGGGGGTACCCACCAGGGGGGCATACCGGGCGCGGGTGGTGCCACAGTGGGACCAGTAGAGGCGCACCCGGTCCCGCGTGGGTCCTCCGAAAAGGGTGTACACCGGCACCCCAAGGTCCTTCCCCTTAATGTCCCACAGGGCCAGGTCGATCCCCGCGATGGCCTTCTGCACCACCCCGCCCGGGGCGTGGCGGGCTGCCCGATAGAGGTCGTGGGTGATCATCTCCACCTCGTGGGGATTGCGCCCCACCACCAGGGGCTCCAGATCCCGCACGCAGCCGGCAATGCTGTGGGCAAGGCGGTTGTCACTGCATTCCCCATACCCCACCGGACCTGTATCGGTCTCCACCTTCACAAAGGTCCAGGGCCGCCAGCCTCCGTCGACGTGCAGGACGGATACGCGGCTGATCTTCATGGCGCTCCTCCTGGGGAGCCATATAAATGGCAGGCCACCCGGTGGCCGGGACTGACCTCCAGGAGAGGGGGGTCCTTCTTGGAACACACGGGCATGACGAAGGGACAGCGGGGGTGGAAACGACATCCGGGGGGGATGTTGAGGGGGGACGGCACTTCCCCCGAGAGGATGATCTCCTCCCGCTGGATATCGGGGTGGGAGGGGAGGGCGGCCGAGAGGAGGGCCTTGGTATAGGGGTGGAGGGGGGTGGTGAAGAGGGAGCGACCGGGGGCCTCTTCCACAATACGCCCCAAGTACATCACCGCCACCCGGTGGCACATGTAGCGTACGGTCGCCAGATGGTGGGCGATGAGGAGGTAGGCGAGGTTGTACGTCCTCTGGAGGTCCTTCAAAAGGTTCATGATCTGGGCCCGGATAGAGACGTCCAGGGCGGAAACGGGCTCGTCCAGGACGATGAGGCGGGGGCGCAAGGCGAGGGCCCGGGCGATGGCGATGCGCTGGCGCTGCCCGCCGCTGAACTCATGGGGGTAGAGGTGGGCATGGGCGGGGTTCAGGCCCACGTCCTCCAGGAGTCGGGCCACCCGCTCCCTCCGCTCCCGGGAGGAGAGGCGCAGGTTGATGTCCATGGGCTCGGCGATGATATCCCCCACCCGCATGCGCGGGTTTAGAGAAGACCAGGGGTCCTGGAAGACGGCCTGGACCGACTGGCGGTAGCGCCGGCGTTCCGCGCCCTGCAGGCGGAGCACCTCTTTCCCTTCAAAGAGGATGGTGCCGGCGGTAGGCGTCTCCAACAGGAGGACCATCTTGGCCGTCGTGGTCTTGCCGCAGCCGGACTCCCCCACCAGGCCCAGGGTCTCCCCCTCTCGGATCGAGAAGGAGACGCCGTCCACCGCCTTCACCCAGCGGGTCGCCCGGGCCAACAGGAGGCCCCGCCGGACAGGGAAGTATTTCCTCAGGCCCCTGGCCTCCAGGAGCACCTGTCCGTTGCCGGGAGAGAGAGGCCCCGTCATACCAGCGCCCAGCAGGCAGCGGTGTGTCCCCCCTCCACCTCAATGCTCGGGGGGTATTCCTCGAGACAGCGGTCTCGGGTCAGGGGGCAGCGGGGGGCAAAGGGGCAGCCGGGCGGCAGATGGTGCAGCACCGGGGGTTGACCAGGGATGGCATAGAGGCGCTCCACCTCCTCCTCCAGCTTGGGGACGGAGGCCAGGAGGGCCCTGGTATAGGGGTGGGCGGGGCGGTTGAAGATCTGGCGGACATCGCCGCTCTCCACAATGCGCCCTGCATACATAACCGCCACCCGATCGCACATCTTGGCGACGATGCCGAAGTCGTGGGTGATGAAGATGAGGGAGAGGCCTGTCTGCTGCTGGATCTCCTTCAACAGGCGCAGGTATTGCGCCTGGATGGTGGCGTCAAGGGAGGTGGTGGGTTCGTCGGCGATGAGGACGCTGGGTGTACATGAGATGGCGATCGCCCCCACCACCCTCTGGCGCATCCCCCCACTCATCTGGTGGGGGTAATCGCGCACACGGTCCTCGGGGGCGGGGATCCTCACCTTCCGCAGCACCTCCACCGCCCGCTCCAGGGCGCTCCTGCGGGGCACCCCCTGGTGGATACGGATCGCCTCCGTTACCTGGTCGCCGATGGAGAGGACGGGGTTCAAGGAGGTGAGGGGGTCCTGGAGGATGAGGGCGATCTTCTTCCCCCTGACCTTGCGCATCTCCCCTTCGTCCAGGGCCAGCAGGTTCTCCCCCTCGAGGTACACCTCCCCCCCGACAATCTTCCCCGGGGGGGAGGGGATCAGGCGCATGATAGAGAGGGCGGTCACCGATTTCCCCGACCCCGACTCCCCCACGATGCCGAGCGTCTCCCCCCGGCGCAGGTCAAAGGTCACACCATCAACAGCCTTCACCACCCCCCACCGGGTGTAGAAGTAGGTGCGCAGTCCGCGCACTTGCAGGACAACCCTGTCCCGGGGGGAACCACCCTCTGTCTTCGTCACGGCACCTTCATCCTAGCCCCCCTGAGGGGTCCTGTCAAGGGTGTTCGGGGCTGTTGGACAAAGGGGGCGGGGATAACCCCGTAGGGGCAACCCCCCGTGGTTGCCCTATATCGGGGCAGGCACAGGGGCCTGCCTCTACTGTCCTCAAACACCCTCGGGGACTGTAACGTAGGCGGTTGGTCTCGCTTGCGGTAGGAGGCCGTCCCTAATTCCTGGCTGGAAGCAGCTCAAACCCCCGGTAATGCGACAGCGGAAGGGTGTCCCCGTCATCGGGCCTACCGGTTTCTGCTCGAGGGCCTTGGTAGCGAAACGAAAAATTGCCAACCGTGCATGTTCCAGTCCCGGTTCAGCCCCCCCTTGACAGGGGACACCCCCCTGTATATATAATGTGTGCACCCTGACGAGGAGGGAGGCCATGGGGAGGAAGAGAGCGGTTTTCGTCATCTTGGGGGCGGTTATCGCAGCCACGGTGGTGGTGTTGGGGTGTCGGCCGGCGGCCCCGCCGACCCCTACGCCGGCCCCTGCTCCTCCCCCCCTTGCTGTTGTGGCCACCCCGACGCCGACCCCGGCGCCGGCGCCGACGCCACCCCCCGTGACGGTCCCCACCGGGGTGTTGACGGTGGCGGTGCCGACGGTGAACGTCCCCGCCGGCACCCCCCGCTTCTGTAGCGCTGGGTGCGCGGAGAACGTCTACATGGTGAGTGCCTTTGAAACCCTCTTCCGGCCCGCGTCGGGGGACATTCTGGGGGAGAAGCCGGAGGTGCCCCTCCTGGCGGAGTCGTGGGCGCTGGACTCGGCGTACCCGCCCCGGTGGCTGGACTTCAGGCTGCGGCGGGGCATCCCCTTCCACAGGGGGTATGGGGAGATGACGGCGGAGGACGTCGCCTTCTCCTTCAACGATGCCAACTCCCGCACGACCCCCGAGAGCATCCACGGCCAGGCAGGGGACTTCTACCCCCTCATTGAGAAGGTGGAGGCCCTGGACAAGTACACTGCCCGCCTGTGGTATGTCCAGTACGACAGCCGTGGCCTGCGCCACCGGTTCAGCCTCTTCTGGCAGACGGCGGGCATCACCAGCAAGAAGGTGTTTGACGAACTGGGGCCGGAGAGGATGCGCACCGTGTTCATCGGCACAGGCCCCTTCATGATCACCGAGTACACCCAGAACAAGGGTATCTTCCTCGAGGCGGTGGACAATCACTGGCGGAAGACACCTGCCTTCCGGACGGTGCGTATTCTAGAGGTGCCCGAGGCAGCCACCCGGAGGGCCATGGCTCTCACGGGCGAGGCGGACATTGTGGTGCCGGCCCTGAAGGACGTGCCCGACCTGGTGAGGGCCGGTCTGAAATCGGTGGAGACGGGTAACTACGCCCAGATGATCATCTTCTTCACGGGCAACTACTGGGAGAAGAAACACGTCCTGACAGGGGAGCCGCTGGACAGGAAGCTGGACCTGACCAAGCCGTGGGTGTCCCCCAACCCCGAGGACGACCCGGAGCGGGCGGAGCGGGCCCGCAAGATCCGCTGGGCCCTGGCCCTAGCCATCGACCGGGAGGGGCTGAACAAGGCCATCCTCCAGGGTCTGGGGCGTCCAACCTACATCGGCTACGTCTCCATCGCCCACAAGGAGTTTCAGGAGAGGTGGAAGGTGCCCTTCGACCCCGCCCGGGCGCGGCAGATGCTCCGGGAGGCCGGGGGATGGCCTGCAGGGGTGAACATGGAGATGCACTGCTGGACGCCCGCCGTCTGGTCGGAGCTGTGTGAGGCCATCGCCAACGTCTGGCTCACCGAGCTGGGCGTCAAGACCGACATCGAGAAGGTGGCCTACACCGTCTACCGCCCCGGGCTGGTGCGCCGCACCACCTCCAAGCCCATCATCTTCCCCGGGGACGACGGCCACAGCGGCTTCCCCTACCGGTGGGCCAAGGGCTTCACCAACAGCAGCATCAGCTCCGGCGGGTTCGGGGTGGGGATGGAGATCCCGAAGATGAGTGAGCTCTACCTGAAGACGGCCGTCGAGCTGGACCCTGTCAAGCAGAAGCAGTACGTGGACGAGTTCCACGACTACTCCCACTACTGGATGCTCCAGCCGGGGACCGTCGAGTTCCCCTACATTCTGGTGTACAACCCCAGGCGTATTGCCTCCTGGGACCTCCTCCCCACCACGAACTCCAACTTGGGGGGTCTGAACAACCTGGAGAGCATCGTCCCCGTGCGCTAGGAGAGGGGGATGGGACGGTTCCTCCTGCGGCGCCTCGGCTTTATGGTGCTGGCCCTGATAGGGGCTACCCTCCTCGTCTTCTTCGTCTCCCGGGTGGGAGGCCGAGACCCCCGCTACCTGTACGCCCAGGAGGGGGGGTACGGCCTCTCCCCGGCCATGTGGGAGGAGCTGGGGCGCCGCCTCCACTTGGACAAGCCCCTGGTGGTCCAGTACCTCATGTGGTTGCGGGATGTGGCCAGGGGGGATCTGGGGGAGTCGTTGACAGACCGGAGGCCGGTGCGGGACAAGCTGGGGGAGCGGATCCCCAACACCGTGCGGCTGGCCCTGGGGGCGTGGCTGTTCGCCACCCTGATGGGTGTCCCCCTCGGGGTGCTGTCGGCGGTCAAGAGGGGGACTATATGGGATTACCTGGGACGGGCCTTCGCCATGATGGGGCAGGCGGCGCCCCCTTTCTGGGTGGGGCTGATGGCCATCTTCCTCTTCTCGGTGAAGTGGCGCCTCCTGCCCACCGGCACCATGGGGGAGGGCCTGGCGATCCGCAACTACATTATGCCCTCCATCACCCTGGGGTGGCTGGCGGCGGCAGGCTACCTCCGCCTCACCCGGTCGGCTATGCTGGAGGTGTTGGATGCCGAGTTCATTAAGCTGGCCCGCGCCAAGGGGGTAAGCGAGCCCCTGGTCATCTGGAAGCATGCCTTCCGGAATGCCCTGATCCCCCCTCTGACCCTTTCCGCCCTCATCCTGGCGGGCTTCCTGGCCGGCGCCGTGGTGGTAGAGACGGTCTTCTCCTGGCCAGGGGTGGGGCGCCTCGCCTACGAGGCGGTGATGGGGGACGATTACGCCCTCATTACAGGGTGTGTGCTGGTGTTCACAGCGGGATACCTGGTGCTGAACTTCCTCACGGATATCGCCTATGCCTACATTGACCCCCGTGTCCGCCTTGGGTAGATAGGGTATGGCCGGTGTCACCGTAGCCCGTCCCCCGCTGCCGGCGGTCCTTGCCCTTCCCGGCAAGGCTTTTGCCACCCTGACCCGCTGGCCTGTTCTCCCCTTGGGCGTCCTGACGCTCCTGGTCGCCACCGCCATCTTTGCCCCCCTCTTAGCCCCCCACGACCCCCTCCGGGCATCCCTGGCCAAGCGCAACATCCCGCCCGCCTGGACCGCCAAGGGCACCTGGGAGCACCCCCTGGGCACCGATCCGGTGGGGCGGGATATCCTGAGCCGGCTCATCTTTGGCGCTCGGGTGTCCCTTCTGGTGGTGGGTATCTCCCTCGCGACAGGGCTGTTAGTGGGGACAGGACTGGGGCTGATCGCAGGCTACTTTGGCGGCATCGTTGACGAGGTGATCTCCCGTGTGGTGGACATCTGGTTGGCCCTCCCCTTCATCGTGGTCGCCCTGGCGGCCGTGATCGTTTTCGGCCAGAGCTTCGGGATCATGGTCGGTCTCCTGGCCCTCCTGGCGTGGGCGCCCTTCGTCCGCAACGTGCGGGCCGAGGTGATGGTCCTGAAGAGTCGGGACTATGTGGCCATGGCCAAGGTGGCAGGGGCATCGACCCTACGGATCCTCGTCCGCCATATCCTGCCGGGGGTCATCAATACGGTGATCGTCATCGCCACGCTGCGCGTGGGACAGTTGATCCTTTTCGAAGCCATCCTCAGCTTCCTGGGGGCAGGCATCCCCCCTCCCACGCCGGCATGGGGGGTAATGGTGGCGGATGGGCGTAACTATGTCCACGACGCCTGGTGGGTGTCGTTCTTCCCGGGGATGGCCATCTTCCTGGTGGTGATGAGCTTGAACTTCCTCGGGGACTGGATACGGGACCGCTTTGACCCGCGTCTGCGGCAGGTGTAGGGTATCCCGGGGACAGGGTAATGTTCCACCCCCCATCCCTCGCCCGCCGCCTCCCCTTTTTTCTACGGCTGGGTCGTGGTGGCCGCCGCCGGTTCGGCGATGTTCGTGCGCAACGGGGCGGCCAGCCTGACCCTGGCTGTTTTCCTTTACCCCATGTCCCAGGACCTGGGGTGGAGCCGCACCCTGGTCGCCGGGGCGGCTAGCCTTGGGGGTCTCCTGGCCATCTTTGCCTCCCCCCTGGCGGGGTGGGCTGTAGACCGGTACGGGGCCCGTCGGGTCCTCACGGTCAGCGTGCTGATTTTGGGCCTGGCGACTTTCTCCCTGGGGTGGGCAACCACGCCCCTGGCCTTTTACCTGCTTTACGCCGTGGGGAGGGTCATCTTCTCCGGCCCCATCCAAATCGGGGCGTCGGTGGCGGTGGCCCAGTGGTTCCTCCGCCAGCGGGGACGGGCCAACGCCTTCCTGTTCCTGGCCCATGCCTTGGGGATGGGCTTCTTCCCCCTCGCCGCCCAGGGGATCATGGGGGGGGGAGGGGGTGAGGCGTGGCGGGAGGCGTGGATGGGTCTGGGGGTACTGGTATGGGTCCTCGCCCTGGGACCCGTGGCCGCCTTTATAGTACACCGCCCCGAAGACATCGGCCTTGCCCCCGATGGGAGGGCTTCCCACCCCTCTCCACGTCCCGGACCCTCCCCCACGCCCCCCGATGTCTCCCGGACGCTGGGGGAGGCGGTGCGCACCCCCGCCCTCTGGCTGATGGCTCTGGCGGGGGGGCTGTTGTTCTGCGTGCACGCGGGGGTCAACATCCATCAGGGCGCGTACCTGAGGGATAAGGGGCTGGCAGCCAGCGTAGCCGCCTTCGCCATTGCCGTGAACGCCGGGTGCACAGGGGGCGGGAGCGTCCTCTGGGGGTTCCTGGTAGAACGCCTCCCGGTGCGGTGGCTTTACATCGCGGCGGCCTGTACCGTCGCCCTTGCGGCCTTCCTGTTCCCTCTGGTAGACACCGTGGGGGAGGCCTTCGCCGTCACCGCCCTCTTCGGCACGGGGCTGGCGGGCATGCTGGTGCTCCCCTCGGTAGCCTACGCCGAGTACTTCGGACGCCCCTCCTTGGGGAGGATCCGCGGCGTGACGGAGCCCTTTGTCGGGGGCGGGCAGGCGCTGGGGGCGCTGCTCGCCGGCGCCCTGTACGATGCCACGGGGAGCTACTACGGGGCTTTCGCGGTCTTTGGCGTGGCAGCCCTGGGAGGGGCAGCCCTCCTTGCCTTAGCCCGCCCCCCTGCAGGGGTTGACACCCCCACGGGGCGGGGAAAATAATGGGGGGCGGAGGGGCCGAGGTAGCTCAGGTGGTAGAGCAGCGGACTGAAAATCCGCGTGTCGTCGGTTCGACTCCGACCCTCGGCACCTCGGCTTAGGCTGGAAGACCCCTATCCCGGTCTTCCCTCCTGCCCCGGGCCTGCGCCAGAAAGACCCCCGGGTTACGCCTGCTTCCCCCTCCCCTTACGCTCATAGTAGGTCATGTACGAGCGCACTGTGAGCATATAGCTTCTACCCGCCTTATCCGGGTCGCCGAAGAGGTATGCCCTGACCCGCTTTTCTATCCCTTCGGGGGGGACACCCTCCTCCATGCCTTTCAGGACGATCTCCCCCACCTCCCGGGTCACCTGCTGGGCCGCCCGGATAAAGGGGGCCGGCTCCCCTGCCAGCAGGCCCCCGTGGGCCAAGAGCACATACCGGGGCGCTATCTCCCCAATGCGGGCCATGGAGGCCAGGGCCGCCTCTACATCGAAGTAGGGCAGGGTGGAGGGGGGGTCCGGCAGGGGACGCCCGGGGTAGTACTGCCCCAAGGCGTGGCCACAGTAGAGGGCGCCCATCTCTTCGTCGTAGACGCCGATATGGTCCAGAGAGTGACCAGGCAGGAAAAGGACCCTGTGCTGTCTCCCCCCCAGGGAAAGGGTATGCCCGTCCTCCACGGCCAGAAGGCGCTCCTGGGGCACGGGGAGGAGGGGTCCAAAGAGGTCTTCCCATTGGGGGCCGAAGACGGCAGCGGTCCCCTCCCGAAGGCGGGTTGTCTCTAAAAGGTACGGCGCGCCACGCCTGTGCAGTACGACCGTTGCCCTGGGCAGCTCCCGGACAAGCCACCCACAGGAGCCCCCGTGGTCCACATGGATGTGGGAGGGGACGACGTACTCTATCCCTTCAGGGTCATACCCCAGACCCCTGAGGGCCCGGAGGGCCTCCCGGGCGACCACCGTTGGCCCGGGGTCCAGCAGGGCCGGCGAAGGGCCGCCGACGTACCAGAGGGTGTGGGGAAGGGGGCCACCCCCGAAGAGCCCCGAGGGGTCCCGGCCGTAGGTCATCCTCATCTCCCACACCCCTGGTAGGACCTGCCGCACGTCCATATCGCACCTCCTTCCCCACAGGCATTGTCGGCCCCATTCTAGCCGACGGCGCGGCGATACCCCCTGGGAGGCGGTCAGGCCGTCCTCCTTGCCCTCCGGACCCCTGCCTGCTACCTTATCCTATGACATTCCAGAAGGCGAAAGGAGGTCAGCCGTGGAGCAGCCTGTGCGCATCGGCATCGTAGGGGCGGGCAACAACACCCGTCTGCGCCACATCCCCGGCTTCCGGGCTATCCCCGGGGTGGAGATCGTCGCCGTGTGCAACCGCACCCGGGAGTCCAGCGAGCGGGCCGCCAGGGAGCTGGGGATCCCCAAGGTGTACGACACGTGGCTGGAGGTGGTGCAGTCCCCCGAAGTGGATGCGGTGTGTATAGGGACGTGGCCCTACATGCACTGCCCCGTGACCCTGGCCGCCCTGGAGGCGGGCAAGCACGTCCTCACCGAGGCCCGCATGGCCATGAACGCCCGGGAGGCCCACCTCATGCTCGAGGCGGCGCGGCGGCGCCCTCACCTCGTCACCCAGGTGGTCCCCTCCCCCTTGACCCTCAAGGTGGACCGGACCATTCAGCGGCTGCTGGCCCAGGGCTTTATCGGGGAGCCCCTCGTCCTGGAGCTCAGGGCGTGCACGCCCACCTTCGTCGACCGGGAGCGACCCCTCCACTGGCGGGAGGACCGGGCCCTGAGCGGGTTCAACACCCTCACCCTGGGGATCTGGTATGAGGCGGTGATGCGGTGGATAGGGCCCGCCGCCAAGGTGATGGCCATGGCCAAGGTGGTGGTCAAGCAACGGCGGGACGCCGATGGGCTTCTGCGGGGGGTGGAGGTGCCGGACCACCTGGACGTCCTCTGTGAGTTCGCCTGCGGCGTCCAGGGGCACATGCGCTTCAGTGCCGTGACGGGCCTCGCCCCCCGCAACGAGGTGTGGCTCTTCGGGACCGAGGGGACCCTCATGCTGGACGCCCAGAGCGTCACCCTCTACGGGGGGCGGCGGGGGGACAGCGGGCTGCGGGAGATCCCCATCCCTCCGGAAGAGGAAGGGCGCTGGCGTGTAGAAGAGGAGTTCATCAACGCCATCCGGGGGAAGGAGAAGGTGAAGCTGACCACCTTCGAGGACGGGGTGCGCTACATGGAGTTCACCGAGGCGGTGATCCGCAGCGCCCAGACGGGTCAGGCTATCCCCCTCCCCTTGCCCTCCCCGCTGTAGGGCTACGGGGGGGCTTTGCCAGGAGGGCCAAGGCCCCCGCCAGGGCTACCAGGCCCGCCGCCAGGGCCAGGGCGGCGTCGTAGGAGTGATGGAGGTCATAGAGGCCCCCGATGAGGAGGGGGCCCACGGCCTGCCCCCCCACCTGGACCGGAAGGGTAATGCCCCGGATGGTGCCCAGGCTGGCCCGCCCGTAGTAATTGGCCCACGTGAGGGGCACCAGGGTGAGGAACCCCCCTACCCCCCCTCCGAAGATCACACCCCCCAGGAGGCCCTGGGCCACGTGGTGGGTGGTGGCCAGGACGACGATGCCCCCCACCACGGTGAAGGCGGCGGCGCTCAGAGCGTAGCGGAGGGGCCAGCGGGACGCCACCACACCCCAGAGGAGCTGGCCGCCGGCGGAGGCGAAGCCGAAACCGCTCACCACGCCCGCCGCCCACGGGGCGGGGATCCCCCTCTGGAGGAGGTGGGGGGCCTGGTGCAGGCTCACCCCCGCCTGGACCAGGAAGGCCAGCCCGGAGTACACCAGCAGGAGCCACAGGGTGGGCGTCTGCAGCGCTTGCCGGGGGGTGAAGGAGGGTTCCTCCAAGGGGGGAGAGGCCACCTTCCCCGGGGAGGGGGTACCGGCCCCGTCGGGCTGCAGGCCCACGTCCTCCGGGCGGCGGCGCATCAGGAGAAGGGTGGGGAGGAGGCCGACCCCCAAAGCAAGGGCCGCCACCACCAGCCACCCCGCACGCCACCCCTGCCACAGGATCACCCCCTGGACGAGCAGGGGGAGGAGCCCCTGGAACAGGCCCCCGCTGAAGTTCGCCAGGGCGAGGGCCAGGGCGCGGCGGCGGAGGAACCAGTTGGCGATGGCGACGGTCCCCCCGATGTCCAGGGGGGAGGCAAAGGCGAGGCGGACTATGCTGTAGGCCCCGTAGAAGGCCCAGAGGGAGGAGACCTGGGACAGGGCCGCCGCCCCCACCCCCACCATCAACACCCCCAGGCTCAACACCGCCCGCGCCCCCACCCTGTCCGCCCACCGCCCCCAAAGGGGTGCGGTGATCCCCCCCAGGACATTGCCCAGGGAGACGGCCCCCGAGACCTGGGCCCGGGACCACCCCAGGGCGTCCCCCATGGGTTTCACAAACACCGAGAGGACCGCCACCGAGGCCCCCTGCCGGGCCACCAGGGCGCACGCCACGCAGCCCACGATCACCCACCCGTAGTAGAAGGGGAGGCGACGGGGCAGGGGAAGCCCCGGGGGAAACCACCTGCGGAGGAGGGCCATCCCTAGGGCACCTGGCTGGTCAGCCCCTGGGCCATCCGGATCTCCACCCCATGGTTGACGGTCCAGGAGACCCGGTGGCTCACGGCGTCGGCCAGCGCCGCCGCCGACGGCATCCCCGTCCCACTCCGCCGCAACCCCCCAAAGGGCAGGTGCACCTCCGCCCCAATGGTCGGCAGATTGACATAACCAACACCGAAGTCGCATTCCTCCCGGAGGAGGCGCTGCTTCCGGTAGTCGCGGGTGCACACCGCCAGGGCGAAGGCGTAGTCGGCGTCGTTGTACTTCCGGATAACGTCCTCCATATCGGAGAAGGGGATAATGGCCACGTGGGGTCCGAAGACCTCCTCCCGGAGGACGCGCTTGCGGCCCTCGTGCTCCATGAGGTAGACGAAGGGGCCTATGTAGGCGCCGTACCGGAGGTCCGGATCCAGGGGACGCCCCACCTCCAGCACCACGTGGGCCCCCTCCTCTTTCGCCAGGTGGTTGTACCTCTCCACCTTCTCCCGCGCCTCGGGGGTGATCAGGGGGCCGATGAAGGTGTCCTCGCGGGTGGGGTCCCCGATGCGCAGGCGGCGGGCCTTCTCCCCAAAGGCCTGGGTAAACCGCTCCAGGATGCCCTCTTGCACAAAGAGGCGGGAGGCCGAGACACACCGCTGCCCGGAGGTGCGGAAGGCCGCCAGGATAGCGGCGTTCACCGCCAGGTCGAAGTCGCAGTCCTCGAAGATGACCATGGCGTTCTTCCCCCCCATCTCGCAGACGGCGAACTTGCGGGGGTCCTTGGCCGTCTCCTGGCGGATGAGGGAGCCCACCTGATAGGAGCCGGTGAAGAGGACCACGTCCGTTTCAGGGTGGACCACCAGGGGCCATCCCACCTCCTCCCCGTACCCGTGCACCACGTTCAGCACGCCGGGGGGAAGGCCGGCGGCCTCGAAGTACTGGGCGATACGGTGGGCCAGCAGGGGGGTCTCCTCCGCCGGCTTCAGCACCACCGTGTTCCCCTCCAGGAGGGAGGGGCAGATGAGCCAGAGGGGGATGGCGAAGGGGAAGTTCCAGGGGGTAATGCACACCACCACCCCCTTGGGTTTCCGGAAAACGAAGCTGTCCTTCTCCGCGATCTCCGAGGCCAGGACATCCCCCAGGGGCATGCGGGCGCGCCCGAACCAGTACTGCAGGGTATGGAGGCCTTCCACCACATCGGCCCGGCATTCCACCAGGGGCTTGCCGCTCTCCTGGGCCATCAGGAGGGCCAGCTCCTCCTGGTCCCGCTTCACCATCTGGGCCACGGCGTCCAGGTACTCGGCCCGCTTGATGCGGGAGAGGCGCCGCCAGGAGGGGAAGGCCTCCCGCGCGGCCAGGACAGCCCTGTGGGCGTCCTCCCCCTGGGAGCGGGGGAAGATGCTGATCACCCGCCGCCAGTCGTGGGGGGAGCGGTCCTCCAGGGTCGCCTCGCCGGCTGCGGGGGTCCACCGGCCGGCGACGTAGTTGAGGAGCCGGAGGGGTGAGGCCATGGGACACCTCCACGGGCAGCCTTTCTCCCCCTCAGGATACCAGGGGTGGACCCCCCATGGCCTCCCACACCCCCTTTCGGAGGGTGGGGTCTCCCCTGTTGATGGGAGGGGTGGTGGGCAACCCCTCTACGGGGTCTCCTTACGTTGCCACCAGAGCCGGGCCAGTCCCGACCCCAGGAGGAGACCCACCAGGGCCCCCGCCGGCTGGGCTATCACAAAGGGGTACCGGTCGAAGCCGAAGTCCAGGGCGGGCACCGCCCCCACCACCAGCCCGGCCAGCAGCCCTACAGCCCCCCAGTAGACCATCTCCAGGTCGCGGGCGACCCTGGCCAACAGCTCCTCCGAGCGGCGGCCCCACCGCTCCCAGGACCAGGACCCCTCCTGGGGCTTGGTGTACAGGTCGGTGCCCACCTCCCCGCGGCGCAGGGGGGTGAGGATGGGGCGCTCCTCCGGAGGGGTATAGGTGGAGGGGGACTTCCGGACAGCGGCCGGGACACCCTCCCCTTCCCGGGGGCGGTGGGGGAAACCCTCCCGCGGCTCCCGCATCCCCTCCCCCCGTGTCCAACGCCCCTCCTCCTGGGGAGGGGTAGGGGAACGCTCCGCCGTAGGGGAAAGACGCAGATACGCCATAGCGGCCTCCTATCTACAACACACCGGCGCCCCTCCAGGGCGCTCCTGTATCGCCCCCAGCCTAAACACCCCCCTTTCCCCATGTCAAGGCCTTTTCCCAGCCCTCTCATAGCCATAAATTCAGCCGACGGGAAAAACCACAACCCCCCCACAGGGGGTGGCGGAAAGGGTAAGACGCACCCCAAGGGACAAAACAGGATTTCCCCTCTCCCTGCCTACGAGACGGTAAATAAAGGCATTTTACGTTATATAGGGGGTTTTACTCCATATATCGCCCCAAAATACCCTGGTAAAACTCTTTTATGCCATATTCGCCCCTTGTTCGTGCTGTTATCGGTAGTTGACACGTAAGGGAGACCTGTTCTACCTTTGGGGTGAAGGCGTATGGAAAGGGGGTGAAGCATGGCGGAGGCGTACTGCTTCAAGTGCCGGAGGAAGGTGACGATCCGCAACGCCACCCAGGTGACCCTGAAGAACGGCCGTCCGGCCATTCAGGGCGTCTGCCCCGCCTGCGGCACGAAGGTGTTCCGCATCGGGAAGGGGTAGGGGCTCGCGCCCCAACGGGTGGCTCGGAAGGCCTGGCAGGGGGGGCTGCCAGGCCTTCTTTTTACCCTCCGACGCGGAACATCTCCACCCTCCGCCCGGGGGTAGGGGTGCGGGCGGCCCGCTCTTCGGAGTAGCGGTCCCGCCGTCGGCCCCACAGGTCGACAATGGCCTGACGGATCTGGTCATCGCTGGCCCCGGAGCGGAGGAGGGCCTTGACACCATACCCCTGGGAGGCGAAGAGGCAGGTGTAGAGGTACCCATCGGCGGTGAGGCGGAGGCGGGTGCAGTCGCCGCAGAAGGGTTGGGTCACGGAGGCGATGACGCCTATCTCGCCCCCCCCGTCCCGGTAGCGGTAGCGCAAGGCCGTGTCCCCATACCCCCGGGGGAGGGGCTCCAGGGGGAAGACGGCGCCCACCCGCTCCACGATCTCCGCCGCCGACACCACATCGTCCAGACGCCAGTGGTTCATGGTGCCCACGTCCATGTACTCAATGAACCGGAGGATATAGCCCCGCTCCCGACAGAAACGGGCCAGCTCCACCACCTCACCCTCATTGACCCCCCGCTGGACCACCACATTGATCTTCACCGGCCCCAGCCCGACACGGGTCGCCTCCTCGATCCCCTCCAGGACCCGTTCCGGTCCGAAGCCCCGCCCGTTCATCCGCCCGAAGACAGTGGGGTCCAGGGAGTGGAGGCTCACCGTGACCCGGTGCAGCCCCGCCCTCTTCAGGGCGGCGGCCTTCTGGGCCAGGAGGAAGCCGTTGGTGGTGAGGGCCAGGTCCTCCACGCCCGGGATGGCCGCCAGGAGGGCCACCAGGGTCTCGATGCCGTTGCGCAACAGGGGCTCCCCCCCGGTGAGGCGCACCTTCCGCACCCCCAGGGAGACCAGGATGCGCACCAGGCGCGCCATCTCCTCAAAGGTCAGGATCTCCTCCCGGGGGAGGAAACGGTACCGGAAACCCAGGGATTCCGAGGGCATACAGAAGGGGCACCGGAAATTGCAGCGGTCGGTCACGGAGAGGCGGAGGTCCCGCAGGGGTCTCCCCAAGGCATCAAGGACGGCCATCACCTTCCCCCCTTCCCAGCAACCCCTTCAGGAGGGCCAGGGCCTTGCGGGCCGCCTCCCCACGGTGGCTGAAGGCGTTCTTCTCCTCCACGCTCATCTGGGCCATGGTCTTCCCCGCCTCGGGGACCCAGAAGACGGGGTCGTAGCCGAAGCCCCCCTCTCCCTGCGGGGTGAAGGTGATTTTCCCCTCCCTCTTCCCCTCTACACTATAGACCCGTCCGTCGGGGAAGGCAAGGGCGATGACGGAGCGGAAGCGGGCGGCGCGCCTCTCCCACGGCACCCCCTGGAGCTTGTGGAGCAGGAGGGCGATGCGCTGGGCATCCGTTGCCCCCCGCCCGGCGTACTCCTTGGCCTTCGCCCCCGGCTCTCCCCCCAGGGCGTCCACCTCCAGGCCGGAGTCGTCCGCCAGGGTGGGAAGGCCGGTCAGGTGGCAGTAGAAGAGGGCCTTCTGGAGGGCGTTGTGGACACACGACCGGCCCGTTTCCGGGCCCTCCACCGCAACGCCCACATCCGCCAGGGTGACCCAGGAGCAGGGTGCCTCTCCCAGGAGGGCCAGGAGCTCCCGAACTTTCCCGGGGTTGGTGCTGGCCAGCAGGAAGAGGGGGCGCTCCAAGGAGGGCATTGACACCCCCCCAGGGGGGAGGGTACCATAAAAGGGGCCGTGGGGTAAAGGGCGCCCCCAAGGCCCCGTGCCCAGGTGGTGGAACTGGTAGACACGCGGTCTTGAGGGGGCCGTGGGGTTTCCCCGTGTGGGTTCAAATCCCGCCCTGGGCACCACAGGGCGACGTAGCCAAGGGGCCTAAGGCGGAGGTCTGCAAAACCTCTACTCGCCGGTTCGAATCCGGCCGTCGCCTCCACACCCGCCGGCTGTGGAAGAGCGGCTTGCTGTAGAGTCCTCAGGGAATCACCCCCGTTAGCCTCCAGGCACCTTCTCGGGCACATCCGGGTCTCCTTAACAGAACGCCGGGGTGGCGAAACGGCAGACGCGGCGGACTTAAAATCCGCTGGGGCAGGGCCCCGTGTGGGTTCAAGTCCCACCCTCGGCATCCCTGGTTCCCATCCGGGGTGGAGCGGGGTCCTTTTCCCCTCAGGCGCGCCGGCGGGGAACGCTCGGCCCAAGGGGTCTCCCCTCCTCCTTCGCCTTGCCCTTTTCCCCCTCCCGCGGTACAGTAGGGGTAACCGGTCGACCACCAAGGGGGGAGAGATGGAGGGACGCTACCCGGTGGGCATCCGTTACGTCACCGCCAACTGCACGGACCCTTTGGGGGAGGAGGAGTTCAACCGGTGGTACGACGCCGTCCACCTGTCGGATATGGTGGCGACGGGGCTGGTCTCCCACCCCACACGCTACCGGAACGCCGACCCCCTTCTCCGGGGCGCCCGTTATCTGGCCATTTATGAGGTAGAGCGGGAGGGGCTTTTGGCGACGATCCCCGAGGAGATCGTGGGGCGTTTCTTTCCCATGTGGCAGGCCCAGGGGAGGATCCACCCGGCCCTGCAGGTGGTGGAGAGGCAGATGTGGCGGCGCACCGGCCCTGCCTTTACCACAGCCAAGACCGGCAAGGCCCCCATCACCGGCCTCCTGGCCATCCAGTCCCACTGTGCCGACCCGGCCCGGGAGGGGGAGTTCAACGCCTGGTACAACGAACAGCACGTCCCCGATGTGCTGGCCACGGGCCTCTTCCACACGGCCTACCGCTTCGAGGCGGTCCTCCCCCAGCCGGGCCAGGACCGGTACCTCGCCCTGTATGAAACCGACGCCCCGGACCCCCTGTTGGCGGTCCGGGAGCTTATGGAGGCGCACCGGCGGCGCTGGCTGGCGGAGGGGCGTTTCAGCCCCCTGCTCCGGGTGACGGGGCGTGCCGTGTACTGGCGCCTGCCCTCCCCCTAGGCGGGGGAGGGCTTGTCCACGACCTCCCCCCGCTCGATGGTGTAGATGGAGGGGGTAAAGAGGCGGAGGCGGGTGGGGTCGGACTCGGCGACCAGGATAGCCATCTCCTTGTGCTGGCTCCGGAACTGGAGCACCACCTGGGCGAGGCGGGCGCCGAGGGCGGGGGCGATGCCCTCCAAGGGCTCGTCCAGCAGGAGGAGGCAAGGGGTAGTCCGGCCCCCTAGGCGCCCTTGAGGCGGGGGTCCAGGGTGTCCCGGAGGGCGTCCCCGAAGAGGTTGATCCCGAAGACCGCCAGGCTGATGGCGATGCCGGGGAACATGGCGATCCACGGGGCGCGCTCCAACACCTTCGCCCCGGCCGTCACCATGCCCCCCCAGGAGGGCTCATCGGGAGGGACCCCCACGCCCAGGAAACTCAAGGACGCCTCCACCACAATGGCGTACCCGATGTTCACGCTCAGGAGGACAATGTACGGGGCCATGGCGTTGGGGACGATGTGGCGGAAGATGATCCGCCAGGGGGAGCACCCCATAGCCCTTGCCGCCTCAATGTAGGGCATGGCCAGGATGCCGAGGGCGGAGGCCCGCAGGGTGCGGGCCCCTGTGGGGGCCAGCAGGATGATCAGGGCGATGATGACGTTGGTGACGGAGGCCCCCAACACGGCCATCAGCCCCAGGGCCAGGATGATAGGGGGGAAGGCCATCAGGATGTCCACGATGCGCTGGCTGACGGCGTCGGTCAGCCCCCCATAGTAGGCGCTGACGATCCCCCACAGGGCCCCCAGGGTGATGCCCACCAGCACCGACACCACCCCTACATACAGGGAGAGGCGGGCCCCCCAGATGACGCGGCTCAAGACGTCCCTGCCCAGGTTGTCGGTCCCCATCAGGAAACCCCGTTGGGGGGGAAGGTAAGAGGGGAAGGCCGTCTCCTTCGGACCGTAGGGGGCCAGCCAGGGGGCCAGGAGGGCGGTGAGGACCAGGAGGAGGAGGATCACGGCGCCCCCCGCCCCCAGGGGCTTCCGTCGCACGAAAAGGAGCAGCGCCTTCGCCGCCGAGCGCCGCGGCGCACCCTTCACCCACGGGGCAGCCTCGACCGATGGCCCTCGGAGCATGGGAACCCCTCTAGGTGTACCGGATCCGCGGGTCCAGCCAGGCGTACAGGATGTCCACCAGCAGGTTGACGGTGAGGAAGACCAGGGTGAGGATCAACAGGAAGGCCTGGACGGTGGGGTAATCCCGGTGGGCGACGGCCTCGATCAGCCCCATCCCCATCCCCGGCACGGCGAAGATGGTCTCCACCACCACGATCCCCCCGAGGGCCCGGCCTGCCCACCACCCCATAAAGGTGACCACGGGCAGCAAGGCGTTGCGCAGGGCGTGGCGGTACAGGATGGTCACCTCCCACAGGCCCTTGGCCCGGGCCGTGCGGATGTAGTCCTCGCGGATGACCTCCAGCATCTGGGACCGGGTCAGGCGCATGACGGGGGCGCTGATGTAATAGGCCTGCACCAACGCCGGCCAGATAATGTGCAATAGGTTTTCCCGGGGGTCTTCCCACAGGCTGACGAACTCCAGGGGGGGCATCCACTGGAACGCCCGCACCAGGAAGTAGAGAAGGAGGACGCCGAGGAAGAAGATGGGGAGGCTCAGCCCGCTGATGCTCACGAGACGGGCGGCGTGGTCGACCCAGGTGTCCCGCTTGGCCGCCGCCACCACCCCCAGGGGGATAGCCCATAGGGCGGTCAGGAGCAGGGTGAGGATGGCCAGCTCCATGCTCCGGGGGAAGCGCTCCCGCACGATGTCCCAGACGGGCCGCTTCTCCCAGTAGGAGTACCCCAGGTCCCCCCTGACCAGATCCCTCAACCAAAGGCCGTACTGGACCACCAGGGGCCGGTCCAGCCCCAGCTCCTGTCGTACCTGCCGGACCAGCTCCTCGGCGGGGCGCTCAAACTGCCCCCCTGCCTGGTACACCAGGATGGTGGCCACATCCCCAGGGACCAGCCGCATGAGGACGAAGACCACCACCGTCACCCCCAGGAGGGAGGGGAGGAAGAGGAGGAGGCGGCGGAGGATGTACTGCTGCACAGGCTATTCCGCCAACCACACCCTCATAAACGTGAGGTTATCGTATAGCGTGGGGGCGGGTTTATAGCCCTGGAGGCGCCTGTCCCTGACAAACCACTGCTCCGCCCAGCCGATAACCGCGTGGGGTGAGTCCTCGGTGAGCAGGTAGCGCTGGACTTCGTGGAAGAGGGCGACGCGCCTCTTGGGGTCCAGCTCCCGGAGCGTCTCCACGATCCACCTCTCCACCTTCTCATCCCGCCAGCCGGAGAAGTTCTGGCCCCCACCCACGGCAAATTGGACAGCGAGGATAGTGTACGGCTCCGCCACGACCATAGCGGTGTCCTGGACGGCGATGAAGGTGTGCTCCCCCCGGCCGTAGTAGGCGAAGCCGGCGGCGCTCTCAAAGACCCGCAGCGAAGCCCTGATGCCGATGGCGGCCAGGTCTTGAACGACCAGCTGGGCTCCGTCCACGTAGTCCCCCACCTGGCGCACGGCGGCTTCGATCTCCAGACCCGCCGGGTAGTGCTTGGCGACGAGGCGTTTGGCCTCGGCGATGTCGGCGTCCTTGGGCCGGCGGCACCCCGGCGTCCGGAGCACCTCCTCCAGGGGGAGGGCATACTCCCCATAGAGGTTGGGGGGCAGGATAGCGCACGGCGTGCCCGACCCCTCCCACAGCTTCTCTATAAAGGCGTGGCGGTCGACGGCCAGGAAGACGGCGCGCCGCAGGTCCTTGTTGTCAAAGGGGGGCCTCCGGGCGTTCACTTGGGCGACCCTGATAGTGTTGAGGGACCACTGCCAGGCCTCTACCGTATCCCCCCGTGTCCGTTGTATCTCCAGCGCCTGGCTCTTGGTAAAGCCGGGCCAGGTGCTGGGGGCCAGGTGGACCCTCCCCGTTTTTATGGCTGCTATCTGCGTGGGCACCCCCACGATGATGTACTGCCGGACCCCGTCCAGGTAGGGGAGCTCCCGGTCGTAGTAGTTCCCGTTGCGCTCCCACTCGATCACGATGCCCCGCTCATAGCGCTTGAACCTGAAGGGGCCTGTCCCCACCTGGCTCTTGGGCTCCAGGAAGTTGCCATCGCGCTCCAGGATGTGCTTGGGGAGGATGCGGCACCACGCCGAGGCCAGGGAGGGCAGGAAGACAGGGGTGGGGAAGTGCAGGGTGACCCTGACGGTCAGGTCGTCCACGATGGAGGTCTCCCGCACCATTGGGGTGATCAGACCACCGCACCGCGGGCTCCGGAAGGCGGGGTCCAGTTTCCCGGTGACCCTGTCCAGGCTCATCTTCACGTCGGCGGCGGTGAGGGGGCGGCCGTCGTGCCACTGCACCCCCCTGCGCAGGAAGAAGGTGTACACCGTCCCATCGGGGGACACCTCCCACCGCTCCGCCAGGTCAGGGGCGATCCGGAAGGGGTCCAGGGGGTCGTGGTGGAGAAGGCCGCTGAAGACCCCGGCCGTTGCCTGTTGCACCGCCAGGGGGCTCTCGCCGTGGACATCAAGACGGGCCGGGTCGGCATAGTTCATCCAGTTCAGGATCCCCCCACGCCGGGGCCGGGCTTCCGGGGGTGGGGTGGGGGTCGGGGTGGGGACGAACCCCACGGGTGTGGGGGTAGGGGCCACGACGAGGGGCCGCGGGGTGGGGGTGGGTGTGGGGGCCGGGGTGGCCGGGGGAGGGGTGGGCTGCAGGGCGGGCGTCGGCGTGGGCCCAGGGGCAGCCGGCCGACAGGCCATTCCAAGGAAGAGGAGGAAAAAGGCGAATACCGGCAAAACCCTACGCACCATCCCCACCTCCTGGCGTAGGCTTGGTAAGACTATACCAGGCGAGGGTCGGGGTGTCAAGAGCTGAAGGAGGGTGTTTGAAAAGATGGGGCGGGGATAAACCGTAGGGGCAACCCCCTGTGGTTGCCCAACATTGGGGCAGGCACGGGGGCCTACCCCTACAGGGGGGGCACCCCGTCCGGCAGCGATAACCCCGTAGGGGCAACCCCCTGTGGTTGCCCAACATAGGGGCAGGCACAAGGCCTGCCCCTACAGGGTAGGCACGGGGGCCTACCCCGACCTGCCTCAAACGCTCTCAGAGCTGAAGAGGGTGTTTCAGCAAAGGATCAGGGGCGGCGCCGGGCGGCCAGGGGGGCGGGTGGGTCGTAGGCCGAAAGGGGCGTCGGGGCCGGGTCCCCGAGGAGGTGGCGCCCCTTCTACCGCCCTGGACCATACCCCTATACCTGACTTCCCTCTGTCCAACAGCCTCAGGGGGTAGCCGGGGGAAGGCCACCGCCCGTCGGGGGCCGGGCAGGACAGGCCTTCCCCTCGCGCCCCGTCCGTGCTATCCTCAAGGGTGAAAAGCGTCACAAGCCCGGGGGAGGGCCTGAAGGAGGGGGTATGGACGCGTCTCTCCGCAACCTCCTCCGGGCCCTGGCCCGGGGCGCCGACGGTGTGTTCGCCGTCGACGCCGAGTATCGTATTACCTTCTGGAGCGAGGCGGCAGAAGCCATCTTAGGGTACTCCCCCCAAGAGGTCCTCGGCCGGCCCTGCTATGAGGTGCTGCAGGGGAGGGATGGCGAGGGGGCGGTGTGGTGTCAGCAGAACTGCCCTGTCGTCTGCCGGCTGCGGGCGGGGAAGGCCGTCGCCTCCTACGATATCCAGACCCGGCGCCGGGATGGACGGGCGGTGTGGCTGAACGTCTCCATCGTGCCCGTGCCGCAGGGGAGCGGCCTCCCCTACACCCCCGTCCACCTCTTCCGGGATATCACGGCCCGCAAAGCCAAAGAGCGCCTGGCCGACCAGGTGCGGGCGCTGGTGGCCCAGGCGTCAGAGCCCGAGCAGGAGGGGGAAGCGCCGTCGCCGGCCCCCCTGACCCCCAGGGAGTGGCAGGTGCTCTCCCTGCTGGCCCAGGGGTACCACCCGGACGCCATCGCCAAAGGGTTTGGGGTGGCAAGGGTAACGGTGCGGAACCACGTCCAGCGCATCCTCTCCAAGCTGGGGGTCCATAGCCGCTCCGAGGCCATCGCCTGGTTATACCGTCGCCGGCTTGGCTTCGCCGGGAGATCCCCCTCCCTTCTCCCTGATGGTCAGGGCGACGGGGGCGATGGATGGGGCCTCGGGGGCCTGCCCTACTCCTCGATGGCTTTGGTGACGGGCTCCCCGGCCCCCCAGAAGAAGGCGCCCCGACCGGCGGCCCCTCCTACGACGACGATATCGTAACACTCCGCATCCTCCAGGACGGGCACCAGCGTCTCCGGGCTCTCCCAGAGCCAGGTCAGTTCGGGGTGGGCCGTCGCCAGGGCCTGGGGCTCCTTATTGAGCATCAGGAGACGGAAGGGGAGACGGGCCCGGCGGTGGAGGGCCCGCCGGATGTGCCCCTTCTCCCACCCCGCCCTCCGGAACACCTCCGCATGCTCCGGACAGATAAAGAGGCAGTGGTGCTCCTTCTCCTCCGTCCCGTACCGCGGGTCCGCCCGCCGCCCGATGAGCCAGAGGCCCGTGGGGACCTGGGCGACGTTCAGGGCGGCGGTGGCGAAGACCTCCGTCAGACGCTCCGGCTCCGTGCTCTGGAAGTCGTGCAGTTCGCAGATCCCGTACACGAAGAGCAGGGTGAGGGTGCTGGTCTCCCGATCAAACCCGTGCTCCACGTGGTAAGGGGGCCACGGGCTCGCCTCCTCGTTCTCCGCTACACAGGCGCTGTACTTGAGGGGGGAGCCGATGGTGTCCATATCCGAGACGCCCGGGTACGTATGGCCGATGTTCATCATGCACAGCCGGACGGCCCGCCCGATGACGGTGTTGGCAAAGGAGCAGGCCCCTGGCCCCAGGGCGCAGACGCCGCTGTTCAGCCCGATGCGCCGCCGGATGGGGCCGTTCACCCAGAGGAGGGGGGCGTGGGGTCCGGTGGACATAGCCTTGTTGCGCAGGTAGATCTTGGGCTCCGCCAGACACTGGACCGCTGCCAGCACCACCGGCAGGTGCTCCGGCCGGCAGCCGGCCATCACCGCATTGGCGGCGATCTTTTTGACCGTCGCCAGGCCGAACCCTGGCTCCAACACGGCTACAACGTCGTCCGGGCCCCGCCGTGTCCCCCTGAGCATCTCCTCTATTGCTTGCTCCGTCGGGGGGACGAGGGGAAGGCCATCGCCCCAGCCATAGGACAGGAAACGCTCGTTCATCTCCCGCGCCGCCGCCAGCTGGTCCTCCCCGGTGAACGTCAGCCACTCCTCCTCGAGGAGGACGACCCCCTCACGGGGGGGTTCGGCCATGGGGAGCGGTCGGGTGAGGCCCGCGACCACCTGCCCGATGGCCCCCTCCACCATAGCCCGGATCCGCTCCGGGGGCTGATTGGTGAAAGGGGTGGGGACGACGGCGATGGGGAGCTCCGGCAGGCCGAAGGTGACGGCGCTCCGCCGGGCATCCTGCACAAAGCCCGCGGCGGTATACGAGACGGTGGGGATGCCCCGCCTCTCCAGGAGGGTCATGTCGTGGACAAGCCACGACGTGCACGACCCTCAGTCGCTGGTGGTGCCGATAACCGCGTCTACCTCCCGGGCGATGCGGTCGGCCTCCCGTGCCGTCAGGTGACGCATCGTAAAGCCGACATCACCCCGGTAAAAGGAGAAGCGGGCGTCGGGGAAGCGTTCCGCGAGGAGCTCCTTTGTCCTCTGGAGCGCCACATCTCCCCCCGCCTTCAGGTTCCAGTACAGGCCGATGCGCTTCCCCCGCAGGTCGGCCGGACGGGGCGCCGGTTGCAGCCGCGTCTCCACGGGCTTCGCCACAGGGTTGAAGACCTTCAGGGTGCCCACTGCCGCCCTCCTTCCCCCCTATATTACCAGGCTCCGGGATGATGCGGATGCATCACGGGATGGGTGGGCTTTCACCCTGGTAGGTTTCCCCCTCTCCCCCTAGGTTGAGAGTGGAGGGGTTGGCGTGAAAGCTGCGCACAGGCACGCCCTGGTTGTGGCCCTCCTCTGGGTGGCCCTCACCATTATTGGGGAGATCCTTCTCATCCGCTACAACCCCTTCCCCGTTGCTGCCGCCGAGGAGGCGGAGGTGATAGACCACGCCTTCCGGGTTCTCATGCACATGGCCGTTCCGGTGTTCGCCTTTGTCGTGGTGGTCCTCCTCTACGTGGCCCTGCGCTTCCGGGCGCGAGGGGGGGTGGCGGGGGATGGGCCACCCATCTACACCCATGGGGCAGGGGTGGCCGCCTGGTTCTTGGCCACGTCCGCCCTGACCATCGCCATCACAGTCTACCCCGGGATCACTGACCTCCTGGAGCTGCGGCGCAGGGAGGCGCAGCCGCCGGAGGTGCTGGTGCGGGTGGAAGGCATGCGGTGGGCATGGCAGGTGACCTATCCCCAATACGGGGTCACCACCCTGGAGGAGATGGTTCTCCCGGTGGGGAAACGGGTGCGCTTTGAGGTGACCTCCCGGGATACCGATGTGGTGCACGCCTTTTGGGTGCCCGCCTTCCGGGTGAAGATCGACGCCGTCCCCGGGCTTGTGACCTATACGACGGCGGTGCCAACGAAGGTGGGAAGTTTCCATGAAAACTCCGCCTTCCGTATCCAGTGCGCCGAGATGTGCGGCGTTCGCCACGCCTACATGGTGATGCCGGTGCGGGTTGTCCCGGAGGAGGAGTTTAAGGCATGGCTCGCCCTGCAGCGCCAGCGTCGGTAGCCGTCTTCTGGTCCGCCTTTGGGCCCCTGGTGAAGGGGCTTCTGTGGGGGGGCATAGGGTTTGGGGTGGGGGCCGGGCTGATGGCCGGGGTGCGGGCGGCGGTGGGGTTGAAGGCGTGGGCGATGGAGCCCCTCCTGGTGGTGGGCTACGTCTTCGGCCTTGTGGGGTGGCTCCTGGGGGTGGGGATGTGGGATGTCTGGGTGCGGGAGTGGTTCGGCCTCCCCGTCAAGGCCGACGTCCCCAGGGACTGGCGCCGCTACTTCCGCTTCTGCACCGACCACAAGGTCATCGGGGTGCAGTACCTGGTGACCTTTACGGTGGTGCTCCTGCTGGGGGGTCTGCTGGGGTTGCTTATGCGCCTGGAGCTGATGGCCCCGGGGCGCACCGTGATGGGCCCGGACGTGTACAACCAGATCATGAGCCTCCACGGCATCCTTCTGATCGCCCTGGCCGTGGTCCTCATCATCGGGGGGTTCGGCAACTTTGTCCTCCCCCTCCAGATAGGCGCCGGGGAGGTGGCCTTCCCCCGGGTGAACGCCCTCAGCTACTGGATCGTCCCGCCGGTGGCGGTCCTCCTCCTCACCAGCCCCCTGATGGGGGGCTTTGACACCGGGTGGACCGCCTACCCGTCCCTGGCCCTGGTGAACGCCAGCGGGCAGGTGCCCTTCCTCCTCGCCTTCATCACCATTGGCCTCTCCTCCATCCTCGGGGGCTTGAACTTCCTGACCACCGTGATCACCCTGCGGGCAAGGGGGATGACCTGGTCCCGCATCCCCATCTTCACGTGGTCCGTCTTCGCCGCCTCGATGATCGCCCTCACGGCGACCCAGTTTGTGGCCTTTGCCCTGCTGATGGTCCTGTTGGACCGGGTGGCGGGCACCTCCTTCTTTAAGGCCACCTTTGGGGGGAAGCCCCTCCTGTACCAGCACATCTTCTGGTTCTACTCCCACCCCGCCGTGTACATCATGATCCTCCCCGCCTTCGGGATCATCCTGGAGATCGTCAGCCCCTTCGCCCGCAAGCCCCTGTTCGCCTATCGGTGGGTGGTGACCGCCTTCCTGGCCATCGTGGGGATCAGCTTCATCGTGTGGGCGCATCACCTCTACACCAGTGGCATGTCCCCTGCCCTGCACATACCCTTTATGGTGACCACCGAGATCATCTCTATCCCCACAGGGGCGGTGTTCCTGGCCGGGTTGGGCACCCTCTGGCTGGGACATCTCCGCATGGCCACCCCCCTCCTCTTCGCCCTGGGCTACTTCTTCAACTTCCTCATCGGGGGGATCACGGGGATCTTCCTGGCCGATGTGCCCACGGACATCCACCTACAGGACACGTACTTCGTCGTGGGGCACTTCCACTACACCATGATGGGCGCTCAGATCTTCGCCTTCCTCGCCGCGGTGTATTACTGGTTCCCGAAGATCACCGGCAGGATGCTCAGCGAGCGTCTGGGCCGCCTCCACTTCTGGTGGCTGTTGATCACCTACAACCTGACCTTCCTGCCCATGTTCTGGGCGGGGGTGCACGGGATGACACGCCGCACTGCCGACTACCCCGCCGAACTGGCGGGTGTCAACATGTACATCACCGTCATGGCCTTCCTCCTCGCCGCCAGCTTCGTGGTGTTTGTGGTCAACGTGGTCTACTCGTGGGTGAGGGGTAAGGTGGCAACGGACAACCCGTGGGACGCCCGCACCCTCGAGTGGGCGACCTCCTCCCCACCGCCTCCCGGGAACTTCCGTGGGGTGCCGGTGGTGGTCGGAGGGCCCTATGACTATGGGGTCCCCGGCGCCCCCCGCCACGCCGTCATCGGTGTCGCCGGGGGGGCCGAGGACACCCCCCGACCCGCTGCATAGGAGGAGGCAATGGCGAGGGAGAGGTTACACCAGGCCCTGCGCCGTGGGGTATGGGTATGGGTTGCCCTGGCCGTGCTGACGGTCCTGGAGTACATCTGGATGGTGGCCGACTGGCCGGGCCTTATCGCCTCCCTTCTCATCCTCAGCGGGATCGACGCAGGCCTGATCGCCTACTACTACATGCACGTCGCCCAGGTGTGGCGGGCGGAGGAGGAGTAGAATGGCGACCCACCCCCAGACGCACCCCGTCCCCCATGTCAGCCGCCTGGCGCTGAACCGGTTAGGGCTCTGGTTTTTCTTCCTCTCGGAGGCCTTTCTGTTCGCGGCCCTCCTCTCCAGCCGCTTCTACCTGCTGCGCACCGAGCGCCCGGATGAAGTAAACCAGCCCCTTGGGCTGGCCATCACCTTTGTCCTCCTGCTCAGCAGCCTGACGGCATACCGGGCGGAGATGTGTGCCCGCCACGGGGACCTGGGGGGGCTGCTGCGCAACCTGGCGGGGACGATCGCCCTGGGCCTCCTCTTCCTGGTAGGGGTCGGGGTGGAGTGGTGGGAGGCCTTCCACTACTTCCCCCCCCACACCCTTTACGGCACCGTCTTCTTCACCACCACCGGCATCCACGCTTTCCACGTCTTCACAGGCATCCTCGCCCTGGCCGTGGTCCTCTTTCTGGCCAGGGACGGGCGCTTCACAGGGGGGCACTTCTGGGGCGTAGAGGGGGTGGTGAAGTACTGGCACTTCGTCGATGTGGCCTGGGTCTTCATCTACCCCACCCTGTACCTGGTAGAGTAGCATCGGCCCCCCGGCGGGTAACGGTTGTGGTATCATAAAGGCCGCGGGCGCATCTCTGCCCTGCGGGCAACTCCATGCTTTCGGTAGAGGCAGCCCAGGAACGCTTCCTGGCCCTTTTTACCCCCCTGCCGGCGGTGGAGGTCCCCCTCCCGGAGGCCCTGGGCCTGACCCTGGCCCGGGACGTGGTGGCCCCTTTCCCCGTGCCCCTGTGGGACAACTCGGCCATGGACGGCTATGCGGTGCGGTGGGAGGACATCCGGGGGGCAAGCCCCTCCTCCCCCCGGCTCTTGCGGGTCATAGGGAAGGTGGCAGCCGGGGAGGCGCCCACCTTCCCCGTGCTGCCCGCCACGGCCGTCCGCATCATGACGGGCGCCCCCATCCCCCCGGGGGCGGACACGGTCGTCCCCTTTGAGGCGACCGACGAGGTGGAGCGGCGCCGCTCCGGTCGGGGGGTAGAAGAGGTGGCCGTCCTGGCCGAGGTGGGGCGGGGGGCGAACATCCGCCCCTCCGGGGAGGACGTCCGCCAGGGGGAGGTGGCGCTGCGGGCGGGCACGGTGTTGGGGCCGGCCCAGGTCGGTCTCCTGGCCACCCTGGGTATGGGGAGGGTGGCGGTGGTAAGGCGGCCGGTGGTGGCGGTCCTCGCCACCGGTGACGAGCTGGTGGCGCCGGGGCAGCCCCTTGGCCCCGGGAAGATCTACGACGCCAACTCCTACAGCATCGGGGCGGCGGTGCAGCAGGCGGGGGGCATCCCCCTCCTCCTGGGCATCGCCCCCGACGAGCCCACGGCGCTGAGGGAGAAGATCCGGGAAGGCCTGCAGGCCGACCTCGTCCTCACGTCGGCGGGGGTCTCCAAGGGGGATTACGACGTCGTCAAGGACGTGCTGGCGCAGGAGGGGAAGATAGAGGTGTGGAGCGTACGGATGCGTCCGGGGAAGCCGGTGGCCTTCGGCTGGTTCCGTGCCCCTGATGGACGCCGGGTCCCCCACCTGGGGCTGCCCGGGAACCCGGTGAGCGCCCTGGTGGTGTTTGAGCTCTTCTGCCGCCCCGCCATCCTGACCATGCTGGGGCGGCGGGAGGTCCAGCGCCCCGTCATTGAGGCGACGCTCCGCGGGGAGATCGTTAACCGGGATGGACGGCGGGTCTATGCCCGGGTGTGGGTGGAGCGGCAGAACGGGGGGTGGGTCGCCTCCCTCACCGGCCCCCAGGGGTCCCACATCCTCACCTCCCTGGCCCGCGCCAACGGCCTGGCCATCTGCCCGGAGGACGTGCCCGCGGTGCGCTCGGGGGAACGGGTGCAGGTCATACTCTTGGAGTGAGGGCAGGGGCAATGGTACGGGAGGAGAAGGCTTCCTCGTTGAAGATGACGGCGGAGCCGTCTTTTCACATCTCCCCCCAGTGGTTTGAGGAGCAGAACATCTCCCTTTCGGCTTTCCTCCTGCCCCGCTTATGCCCGGAGTGCCGGCGGGAGGTGGGGGGCCGGCCCGATAAGGGGCTGACGGCGCCCTGGGAGGAGCATATGGAGCGGATCGCCGACCACTGCTCCCGGGAGGCGGGGTTTATCACCGCCGAGACCCCTCTCCTGGAGGGGGTTTTCCGCCTCCTCCTGGGGGCGCGCAACGAGCCGGTCCCCCTGAGCGCCCTGAAGTCCGCCCTGGAAGAGTGGTGGCAGACGGAGGGGTCCTTCCGCGTCGTCTCGGAGGAGACCCTGCTACGCGTCCTGCAGCGGAGCGGGGCGTACGGGATCCGTCAGGTATCACCGCCGTAGCGGACGGAGAAGCCCCTCCATTGCCCCGTCGGGGGCAGCCATTCCTCCTCTACCCTTTCCACCAGGGCGAGGGGGGGACCCCGGCGGAGGGCCTGCGCCAGGCGGGCGAGGGCGTGGGGGGGGCCTTCGGCCCACACCTCAACGGTGGCGCCGTCGGGGCAGTTGCGCACCCAGCCGGTAAGGCCGAGGCGGCGGGCGTGGCTTTCCACAAAGGCCCGGAAGCCCACCCCCTGTACCCTGCCATACACCTTGGCGTGGAGGGCCTTGACGTCAGACACTGCCGAGGACTACAGGACGCCCTGGAGGTGCTCTATTTGACAGTCCACCACCTCGCCCTCGCCCCGAAGGGTCTCCTCAATGAAGCGCACCACCTGCTCCATGGAGCGCCGGGCGTGCAAGCCGTCGGGGGCCACCAGGGCCACCCCAAGGGTCGCCATCTGCCACAGGTCCTGGGTATCCACCTCCGCCACCGAGACGTTGAAGCGGTTGCGCAGGCGAGTTGTCAGGGCTTGGAGGAGCTGGCGTTTTCCCTTGAGGGAGTGGTTGGCCGCCAGGTGCACCTTAATAGCACACACCACCACCTGCATGGGTACAACCCTTTCTTAGGGTAACACGCGGGGGGTCAGGGCTAGGGGAGGAACATCCGGGCCGCCTGTTGGATGAGGACCAGGAGCAGGATGGCGATGAGGGGGCTGAGGTCAATGAAGCCGATGCGGGGGACAACGCGCCGGATAGGGGCAAGGATGGGCTCGGTGATCTGATAGACGAGGGCCACGACGGGGTTGTTGCCGCCTATGGGGAACCAGGAGAGGATAGCCCGCACCAGAATGGCTACGTAGAGGGCCGTGGTCAGGTAGAAGATAAAGGTGGCCAGGATGTCCTGAAGCACTTATCCTCCTAGGGCCTTGGCCTTCTCGTAGGCATCGGACACCGCCCGGATGAAGTGGGCCCGGACCGCACCGGCCTCCAGGGCCAGCAGGCCCTCCACGGTTGTCCCCCCGGGGGAGGCCACCATCCCCTTGAGCTCCGCCGGATGTTTCCCCGTCTGCTTGGCCATGTATGCGCTCCCCAGGACGGTCTGCACGGCCAATTGACGGGCCATGTCCCTGGGGAGGCCTATGTACACCCCGGCGTCCAGCAAGGCCTCGATCACCAGGAAGACGAAGGCGGGGCCGCTGGCGCTGAGGGCGGTGGCCATGTCCACGTACTTCTCCTCGGCCACATAGACCTCTTCCCCGAAGGAGCGCAGGAGGGTGCGCACCTGTTCCCGTCGCTCACCGGGGACCTCGGGGGTGGCGGTCCAAACACTCATCCCCATCCCCACCTGGGCGGGGGTGTTGGGCATCACCCGGACCACGGAGCGGTGCCCTAGCCCCTGGACCAGGCCCTCCAGGCGTGCCCCTGCCACAATGGAGACCACCACCTGCCCGCCCCGGAGGGTCCCCCGGAGGTCCTGCATGGCGGCCTTCAGGTCCTGGGGCTTCACCGCCAGGACGACGATCTCGCTCCCCGCCGCCGCCTGCTGGTTGCTGGCCGTGGTGGGGACACCGAACCTCTGCAGGAGGGCGGACCTGCGGGCCTCCAGCGGCTCCCCCACCGCGATGTCCGTGGGGCGTGCCACCCCCCGCTCCAGGATCCCCGTGATCATCGCTTCGGCCATGGTGCCGCCCCCGATGAAGGCGATGCGCATACCATCCTCCTGCAGACGCCTAAAGGCATTATGCCAGAGGGAAGAGGGGGCGCCCAAGCAGAGGGCAAGGCGGCATGCCCCCTCTTGGCCCCTACTCCGCCGGCCTTATGGGGGGGACGGCCCACGCCCGCCATCCCCGACGGCGCAGGGCCAGGGCGATCTCCTGCGCCCGCGCCGGGGAAGGGGCGAGGGTGAAGAGGGAGGGACCCGTCCCCGTCAGGTGAGGGGTGCTGCCGGCGGCCTCCTCCAGGCCCCTCCAGTACTCCGGGAGGCCGGGAAAGGCCTCGAAGGCCACGGCCTCAAAGGCGTTGAAGAGGAGGCCATCGTGGAGGGGTTCCCCCTTCCGGAGGGCGTCGACAAGGCGGGCCGTGGGGGAGCCGTCGGTCCACCGGTCCGGGGGGAGGAGGCTGTACAGCCGTGCCGTTTTCCCCTCCCCGCCCAGGGGGGGGGAGAGGAGGACGAACCACGTCTCCCCCAGAGGGGGCAGGGGTGTGATCTCCTCACCCCTCCCCTGGGCCAGGGCCGTGCCCCCCCGGAGGAAGAAGGGGACATCGGAGCCCAGGCGCGCCGCCAGGCCTGCCAGCCGCTCGTGGGAGAGGGGGAGGCCCCACAGGCGGGCCAGGCCCCTCAGGGCCGCCGCGGCGTCGCTGCTCCCCCCTCCAAGGCCACTGGCTACGGGGATCCCCTTGCACACCACAATGCGCGCCCCTTGCCCGACGCCCTCTTCCCCCCGGAGGAGGCGGGCCGCCCGGAAGACCAGGTTCGCCTCCCCCGAAAGGGACGCCTCCGTGCACTCCACCTCCACCCCGTGGGGGAGGGGGAAAAGGAAAAGGTCGTCCCACAGGCCCACGGTCTGCAGCACCGTGGCGATCCGGTGGAAGCCGTCGGGGCGGCGCCCCAGCACCTCCAGGGTCAGGTTGACCTTGGCATAGGCCCTTACGTAGAGGGGTTCCATCCGGCGGCCCGCAAGGCGTGGTAGAGGGACTCCCACTGGGGGATGGAGAGGTCTTCAGGGCGCGCCCGGAAGGGGATGCCCGCCCGGGCGAAGGCCTCTTCCGTCTTCTCCGGGGGAAGGGGGAGGTGTCGGCGGAGGTGGCCCCCCAGTTGCTTGCGTGGCGCCCCAAACCCCAGGCGCACCAGGGCAAAGAACCCCTCCCGGTGCCCCGGGGGGACCAGGGGGGTGTCATAGACATCCAGGCGCACCACCGCGGAGGTGACCTTCGGGGGAGGGTAGAAGCACGTCGGCGGCACGATGCGTACTATGCGGGGGCAGGCATAGACCTGGACCCCTACGGAGAGGCGGGACATATGGCCCTGGGACGCCGCTACCTGCTGGGCCACCTCCCGCTGGAGCATCACCACCATCACGGTGGGGCGATGGCCACCCTCCAGGAAACGGCGCAGGATGGGGGTGGCGGCATAGTAGGGCAGGTTGGCCACGACTTTGTACGGGGTGGGGGCGGGGAGCCAGGGGGAGAGGTCAACGCTCCTGGCATCCCCCTCCACCACGGTGACGTGGGGCCAGGGGGCGAGGAGGCGGCGCAGGGCGACGGCGAGGGCCGGGTCTATCTCCACCCCCACCAGACGGGCCACCCGGGGGGCCAGGGCCTCGGTGAGGAGGCCCAGCCCGGGGCCCACCTCGACCACGGTATCGGTGGGGGAAAGGTCGGCGGCGGCCAGGACCCCCTCCATCACCCCCCTGTCTACCAGGAAGTGCTGCCCCCACCGTTTGCGGGGGCGGAGGCCCAGCGCCCCCAGCCGCTCCCGGACCTGCTGACGGAGGGGAAGGGACGTTACGCCAATTTCAGGACCCTCTTGGCGTTCTCCAGCAACACCTTGGGGCGCACCTCGTCTTTTATGGGGAGGGCCTCAAACTCCCGGAGCCACCGCTCGGGGGTGATCAGGGGGTAGTCGGAGCCGAAGAGGACCTTGTCCTGGAGGCGGGTGCTGATCTCCCGCACCAGGCTCTCGGGGAAATAGCGGGGGGCCCAGCCCGAGAGGTCGACGAACACATTGGCCTTGTGGATGGCCACGGCGATCTGCTCCTCCTGCCAGGGCCAGCCGGGGTGGGCCATGATGATGGTCAGGTCGGGGAAGTCGGCCGCCACATCGTCGATGAAGATGGGGTTGCTGTACTTGAGCTTGATGCCCCCGCCCCCGGGGAGCCCCGCCCCGGCGCCGGCGTGCCCCGAGTGGAAAAGGACGGGGACCCCCAGGCCCCGGGCGGCGTCGTAGAGGGGGTAGAAGCGGGTGTCGTTGGGAAAGAAGGCCTGGGTGTTGGGGTGGAGCTTCAGGCCCCGCAACCCCAACACCTTGACCGCCCGCTCCAGTTCGGCGATGGCCATCTTCCCCTTCCACGGGTCGACGCTGGCGAAGCCGATGAACTGCCCAGGGTGCTTCTGCACGATGGAGGCGACGTAGTCGTTGCTATCGGCCCGCTCTCCGCTAACGGTCTCGGTGTCCACCGAAAAGATGACCCCCAGGATGTCCCACCCTTTGTACTGGGCGGCCATGGTCTCCACATCGGGGGGAGGGCCGGCGCGGAAGTAGCGGCGCGTGGCTTCGGAGAGGCGGGTGGGGGGGAGGTCCGGCTGGCGGGGGACGTGGACGTGCACGTCAATGGCCTTCACGGTGTCCCTCCTAAAAAGAGGAAGGCCGTGCACCCCCTCTTGAGCGGGCAGACGGACGTGAACGGGCGTCCGGCTCCGGCCCGGTGCCCCTGCGGCGCTCGGAGGGTCCTGCTACCGTTGCTCCCTTCCGGGCCTGGCGGGGTTCACAGGGCTCCGCCGCGCAGGACCAGACCCTCATCGCCAGGCCGCCGTGTCCAGAGATCCCTCTGCCGGCCCGCAAGGGGGAGTTCGACCCCGCTATGGCGGATTGCGGGTTCAGGGCACCGCCAGCTCCCCGTCTAGCACGGCCACCGTTAGTGTAAGCCGCCGGAGGGGGCTCTGTCAATAGGCGCCGGGGCGGTATACTGAGGGGGCTAACAGGGGGGCAGGGCACGGGCCGGCGATCACCCGGGCCCTCCTGTCCTCGCGTGAGGTAGGGGGAAGGCGTGCTGGACATCTTTAGGGTTCCTGAGCAGGTGGCCGTGCGGGTGCGCCCTGAGGCCCTCCGGGCGACGGTGGAGGCGATCTTCCTGAAGATGGGCGTGCCGGAGGCGGATGCCCGCATCGGGGCCGATGTGCTGGTGGCGGCCGACCTGCGGGGGGTAGACACCCATGGCGTCTCCAATATGCTGCGGGTGTATGTGCAGGGGTATGCCACCGGCGCCCTGAACCCCCGCCCCCGCTGGCGTGTCGTCCGGGAGACCCCCTCCACGGCCAACGTGGATGGGGACTTCGGCCTGGGGGTTATCGTGGTGCCCCAGGTCATGGAGATAGCCATCCGGAAGGCGAAGGAAACGGGGGTGGGGATGGTGACGGTCCACAACGGGCGCCACCTGGGGATGGCGGCCTACCACGCCATGCTTGCCCTCCCCCACGATATGATCGGCATCTGCATGACCGCCACGGGCCCCAGTATGCTGCCCACTTTCGGGCGGGAGCCCCGCCTGGGGACCAACCCCCTGGCCATCGCCGCCCCCGCCCGCAAGGAGCCCCCCTTCGTGTACGACGCGGCCATGACCGTGGTGGCCAACAACAAGTTGGCCCTGGCACGCCGCCTCGGCACCCTTATACCCCCGGGGGTGATGGCCGATGAGCGGGGGGAGCCTTTTCGGGAGCCTGTCCCCGTCCCCGACAAGTACTACCTCCTGCCCCTTGGGAGCACCCGGGAGCTGGGGTCCCACAAGGGGTATGGGCTGGCGTGCATGGTGGAGGTCCTCGCGGGGGTCCTTTCCGGGGCGGGGTTCGGGTTTAAGCTGGGGAGGGGGTCAGCCAACCACTTTGTCGCCGCCATCAACATTGATGCCTTCACCCCCGTGGACGCCTTCAAGGACGAGATGGACGAGTTCCTGCGGGCCCTGCGGGAGACGCCCCCTGCCCCCGGGTATGAGCGGGTGCTCTACCCCGGTCTCCCCGAGTGGGAGGAGGAGCAGGTGCGGCGGGTCAAGGGCATCCCCCTCCACCCCGAGGTGATCCGGTGGTTCCGGAGCATCTGCGGCGAGCTGGGGATCCCCTATCGGTTGGAGGAGTAAGGGTTACCCCATGCCCTGGGGGAGTACCGGGTCCTTTCTCGTGAGGACGTGGAGGAAGGCGGGGCGCCCCGCCTCCGTAACGGCGATGGCCCGACGGAGGGCGGGCACCAGGTCATGGGGGCGCTCCACCCGCTCCGCCCATGCCCCCAACCCCTCTGCCACCTTAGCGTAATCCCCCGAAAGGTTGGTGGTCTGAAACCGAGTCAGGGCGGTGGGGAGGGCCCGTTCATACCCGCTCATGCCCTGGTTGTCCATCACAATGGTCAGGATAGGGATGCGCTCCCGGACCGCCGTCTCGATGTCCATGCCCACCATCCCGAAGGCGGCGTCGCCCATCACGTTGACCACCACCTTGTCCGGGTGGGCCAGTTTGGCCCCCATGGCCAGCCCGAGGCCGGTGCCCAGCTGGGTGCTCTTGCCCCATCCGATATACCCCCCAGGGATAACGGCCTCGTAGAAGGCCGTCATCTGGTCCCTGGGGTAGCCTGCGTCGTGGGTCACGATGGTGCGGCGCCGGTCCACCGTGTGCATCAGGTCCCAGATCACCCGGAAGGGGTTGATGGGGACATCGTCGGAGGTGAGGCGGGGGAGCCACGCCTTCAGGTACTCCTGCTTCACCGCCGCCACCTCCGCCTTCACCTTCCCATCGCCCCGCCGGCCCCCGGGAAGGAGGCGGTCCACCTCCCGCAGCATCTGCCGTAAGGCGTCCTTCACATCCCCCACCACCGCCAGGTCGATGGGGTAGTCCTTGTTGACGTCGTCCTCGTTGATGGTGATCTGGACCATGGTCTTGCCGGGGGGGATGGGGACGATATAGCCGGAGCGGGTGAAGCTGGTGCCCACCCCCAGGACCAGGTCGGCCTTCTGCAGGAAGTGGGCGACGGGGCCGGGGACCGAGCGCCCCCCGCACCCCAGGGAGAGGGGGTGGTCTTCAGGGAAGGCGCTCTTCCCGTTCAGGGTGGTCAGGACGGGGACCTCCAGCCGCTCCGCCAGCTCCCGGACCTCCTCCCAGGCCTCCCCGTAGAGGACCCCCTGCCCGACCATCATCACCGGGGAGCGGGCAGCCAGGACGGCCCGGAGGGCGCTCTTCACGTCCTGGGGGTCGGCGGCGGGCCGCCACCCCTTGACCGGGGTATAGGAGGCCACCGCCTCCCCGGGCGCCTCTTCGTTGGCCACGTCCACCGGCACCTCGAGCACCACCGGGCCGGGCCGCCCGCTGCGCAGGAGGGTAAAGGCGTAGCGGAGCATCTGAGGGATGCGGCCGGCGCTGTTGATGCACTCGGCCCACTTGGCCACGAAGTGATACGGGCGGGAAGCCACGAAGTTGGGGGCGACGCCGTGGCGGTGGCGTTCATAGGCCCCCGGGAGCACCAGCAGGGGGACGTTATCGGTATAGGCCTGGGCCACCCCGGCGAAGGCGTTCTCCACCCCGGGGCCGTACTGCATGCAGGTCACCCCGATCCTCCGACCGAAGGAGGCGCGGCTGTAGCCGTCGGCGATGTTCACGGCGACCCGTTCATGCCGCGCCAGAAGGGGGCGGATCCCCTCTACAGCGCACGCCTCGATCAGGGGGTTAGAGGGATAGCAGGTGATAAACTCTACCCCTTCCCTTTTAAGGATGGCTGCTATGGCGGCGCTTCCCTTCATCTTTGCCCTCCTCAGGGAGCCCTATGGCGTCTCCTCCAGCCAGGGGATACCCCACAGGGGGTACCACGCCTCCAGGGCCCCCTCGATAGGCAGGTGCTCCTTCATCTTGTCGGCGATGGCTATCTCCTCGGCCATATCCCGTTTCTCCCCGGGGAGGGGGATGAAGGGGTAGAAGGTCCCCCGCCGGAAGTGGTAGATCCAGAGCACCGTCTTGCGGACCTCGGAGAAGGCCGACTCCGTGCGGAAGGGGAGGACGGCGACGAGGAGCTGGTCCCCAAAACCCCTCTCCCGAAAGGCCTGGGCCGTCCGCTGGACCTCCTTCAGGAGGGAGGTAAAGTCGGCCTCCTGGAGGACCACCCAGTGGGCGCCATAAGAGTCGGCGAGGACACGGGGGGTGCTCCCCCATCCCCCCAAGAGGCGGGGGAGGTCCTTGAGAAAGGCGTTGAAGGCGTCCGAGGAGAGGGGGCGGGCGCAGACCCCCGCCCTCCCTGTGGGGCGGAGGCGGTGGACGCCCTCCAGGGTACTCCGGACAGAAGCCAGAGCCAGCAGGCGGTCCTGCTGGCTCTGCTGTGGGGATGGGGGGGTGCGACGGAAGAGCCTTCCCAGGGGGCTCACGCTATCGGCCCCATTCCAGCCTCTGCTGGAGGCGGCGGAGGCGCTCCACCCGCTTGTGCACCGGAGGGTGGGTGGCGAAGAGCTCCAGGAGGGTCTCCCCCTTGAGGGCGGAGACGATGAAGAAGGCGTTGGCCCCCTCAACCCGGCGCAGGTCCTCGGTGGGGATGCGGGCCATGGCCCCGCTGATCTTCAGGAGGGCCGAGGCCAGCTGGGAGGGCATCCCCGTCAGGATGGCCCCGCCGTAGTCGGCGGCGTACTCCCGGTAGCGGGAGAGGGCGAGGATCAGCAGCTGGCTGACGATGTACACCAACCACGAGACCAGCCAGACCAGCATGACCATCCCCATCCCACCCCGTTCGTCCCGCCGGAGACCGCCCAGGAGGAGCGCCCACATCAGCCAGTTGGTCAGCATGGCCGCCACCACGCTGAAGAAGCTGGCCAGGGTGATCACCATCACGTCCCGGTTCTTAATATGGGTCAGCTCGTGCCCCAACACCGCCTCCAGCTCTTGATCATCGAGGCGCCGCATAATGCCCGTGGTGACGGCCACCACGGCGTTCTTCGGGTTCCGCCCCGTCGCCAGGGCGTTGGGGATGTCGGTGTGGATGACGGCGACCTTCGGCTTGGGCATGCCCGCCTGCACCGCCAGACGCTCCACCATGGCGTGGAGGCGAGGGTACTGCTGGGGCGTCACCTCCTTCGCCCCCAGGGACCACAGGACCAGCTTGTGGCTGAAGAAGTACTGGAAGCCCAGCATCAGGCCTGCGATGATGGCGATGAAGACCCACGGCACCCCGACGGCGTTCAGGAAGGTGATAAAAGCCAGGTACAACCCCGCCAGAAGGGCCATCACAAGGGTCATGCGCCACAGCAGGCCCCAGTCGCGCGGGATACGCCGTGCCTGGAGGTTCATCGCGGTCTCCCCCTCCACTAAGGTGCACGGAAAAGCACCCGCTTGCCAAGGACAATTATAGCGTCTGCGTGGGGGGGTGGGAAGGGGTCGGGCCGGCGCAGATAGCGGAAGCCTTCGGCGCCCAGCACCCGCAGCCCCGTGGGCGGGGCCGTCCCCCAACGGAGGAACCCGGCCCTGGCGCTCTTGTTCGGCTTATGGCTCACCCACTCCTGTCCACCCAGCACCGCCCCTGATCCCTTTCCCAAACATCCCCCGGGCGACCCCGAAATGGTTGCTGTCCGTATTGTTTCTCCCCGTTGGCATATCGTTGGGTTGTCATGGCCCTAAACCGATGCGCCACGTCCGGCAACGATAACCTTGTATGAGCAACCCCCTGTGGTTGCCCCTCTATTGGGGCAGGCACAGGGGCCTGCCCCTACAGGGTGGAGGCGGGGGATGATAAAACGCTGGCGAACTGTTCCATTAGACATGCCCGTTCCCGCGCGCAGGGCAATGCTAGAGCTCCGGGGTAAAACCTTGCCAGCATTGTCAAACATCCCCTAAAATTCCAGCGAGATCGGAGGGCTATCGGTACCCCTGTTCCCACAATCGGGCATCCAGCCAGGCCCTCTCTCCCTCTAATAGGGGAGGGGGCGGAGGGGGCTGACGATAGTCGATCTGCACCCCATAAGCCCCGCGCTCGTAGACCGTCGCCACCGTCGCCCCCAGATCCAGCGGCACATCCGGATCCGGCTCGAGGAGGGGAACCGGCAGCACCGGCAGGGGGTCCATCAACCGGATCGGCCACACTTCTACCGTCGGCCGGCGCTCCGCCCGGCTGAGGGTCACGTAATACGGAGCGGGGGGCACCGGATCCTCCAGGGGCGGGCGCTCCCCGCCCCGCAGCAGATCGATCTCCATGAGGTGAACGGCGGACCGCAGCAGATCCCGCCGCTTGCGCAGGTAATCCCCATGGGCCTCGTGCCCAACCCGCTTGTTCACCGGCGAGAGGATCTCCATCACCGTGACCAGCTGCCCGGTGTCCGCTTTGCGGATCTCGACGCTGTAAAGGCGCAACGGCGCCTCCAGGGGGATCCGGCTTTTCACCGGAGCCGGCGGGATGGCCACGGAGGTCCCCGTCTCGGAAGAAGGAGAAAGCCGGTGGATCGACACCTCCTGTCGGACGATGCGGGTCTCCCCGATCTCCGCCACCTCATAGGTGATCGAGACCGACAGGCGCGCGAAGTAGCGCGGCGTGATCCGCTGGTTCAACCGGGCTCGGATCTCCGAAGCCAGGTTGCTATGGAAATCCGGCCACAGGTCCGGCCGCTCCAGATAAGGGTCCATGCCCGGGAAAGGGGAAGGCATGCGGGGCCTCCCGCCACTCGCTTCGGCCCTCAGTATATAACCGAGGGGAGGGACCCTTTGACCCCCCGAGGTCTGAGGGGACCGTACGTACGGTGGCGCTTTTTGGGGAGGGGGTGGAGGCTGGTCCCGCAGCCGATGATAGAGAGGGCCCGTCCTCTCTCTACACTCCCGGGTTACCCCTCCGCCGCCATGGCCTGGGCGAGGGGGGTATAGGGGAGGCCCAGGGCCTCGGCCACGGCGGGGTGGGCGACGCGGCCCCGATAGATGTTGACCCCTGCGGCCAGGGCGGGGTCTTCCTGCAGGGCCCGGCGCACCCCAAGGGTCGCCAGGCGGAGCAGATAGGGGAAGAGGGCGTTGGAGAGGGCGGTGCTGGCCGTATGGGGATAGGCGGCAGGCATGTTGTCCACGGCGTAGTGGATGACGTCGTGGACGGTGTAGACGGGGTGGGCGTGGGAGGTGCGGTGGGTGGTCTCCACACACCCCCCTTGGTCCACGGAGATGTCGATGATCACACTCCCTCCCCCCATGGCCTGCACCATCTCCCGGGTGACCACCTTGGGGGCACGGGCGCCGGGCACCAGGACGGCCCCCACCACCACATCGGCCTGGGCGACGCACTCGGCCACCACGGTGGGCGTGGAGAAGAGGGTCGTCACCCTTCCGGGGACCGTCGCCTCCACGTGGCGCAGGCGCTCCTGGCTCCTGTCCAGGACGGTCACGTGGGCCCCCATGGCGGCGGCCACCCGGGCGGCGTTGGTGCCCGCCGTCCCCGCCCCAATGACCACCACGGAGACGGGGCGGGCGCCTGGGACCCCGGGGAGGAGCTTCCCCTTCCCCCCCAGGGGGCGCTGGAGGTAGTACGCCCCGATGAGGGGGGCCATGCGCCCCGCGATCTCGCTCATGGGGACCAGGAGGGGGAGGGAGCCATCGGGGAGCTGGACGGTCTCGTAGGCGATGGCGATGACCCCCTTCTTCAGAAGGGCGTCAGCCACCTCGGGGAAGGCGGCCAGGTGGAGGTAGGTGAAGAGGAGGAGGCCGGGACGCAGGAGGGCGTACTCGTGGGGTTGGGGCTCCTTCACCTTTACCACCACCTCCGCCTCCGCATACACATCGGCGGTGGTGGGGGCAAGATATGCCCCGGCGCGGGCGTAGGCCCCGTCGGGGAAGCCGGCCCCTTCCCCCGCCCCCTGCTCCACAAGGACGGTGTGGTTGCCTCTTACCAGCTCCGCCACCTTGTCCGGGGTAAGGGGTATGCGGCGCTCTCCGTCTTTCCTCTCCCGGGGGATGCCGATGCGCATTGTCCCCTCCTCACGTGGCCGTCAGGGTGAGGGCGCTCTGCAGGAGGGAGAGGAAGAGGAAACGGCCGTCGCTCCCCCCCACCTCCTCCTCGCAACACCGCTCGGGGTGGGGCATCATCCCCAGGACATTCCCCCGCCGGTTGGCGATGCCGGCGATGTTGTTGAGGGAACCGTTGGGGTTGCTGTCGGGGGTGATGCGCCCCCTGGCGTCACAGTAGCGGAAGAGCACCTGCCCGTTGCGCTCCAACGCCGCCAGGGTCTCAGGGTCGGCGTAGTAACGCCCCTCCCCGTGGGAGATGGGGATACGCAGCACCTGCCCTGGCCGACACGCCCGGGTGAAGGGGGTGGCGGCGTTCTCCACCCGGAGGTGCACCCACTGGCAGCGGTATTCCAGGTGCTCGTTGCGCAGGAGGGCCCCCGGCAACAGGCCCGCCTCGCACAGGATCTGGAAGCCGTTGCAGATGCCCAGGACGAGACGCCCCTGCTCGGCCATCCTCTGCACCCCCTCCATCACGGGGGAGAAGCGGGCGATGGCGCCGGGGCGCAGGTAGTCCCCGAAGGAGAACCCCCCGGGGAGGATGGCGCAGTCGTACCGGGAGAGGTCCTTTTCTTTATGCCAGACCAGGTCCGCCTCTTGCTCGAAGACCTCCCGAAGGACCCACCGGCAGTCCTGGTGACTCCAGGTGCCGGGGAAGACGATGACGGCAAAGCGCATAGGGGCTAGGGGGTCTTGCCCTCTAAGAGGGCGCTGACGATAGCGCTAACGGTGGCCCCGTCGGCCATACCCCGGACCTGGGGCATAAGCCGCCCCATGACCTTGCCCTTGTCCGCCGGACCCCGTGCCCCCGTCTCTTGGATGACCCGGCGGGCCACCTCTACGATCTCCTCCCGGCTCATCTGGCGGGGCAGGTAGGCGAGGAGGATGGCCCTCTCCCTCTCCTCCTTTTGCGCCAGCTCCTCCCTCCCCCCTTGCCGGAACGCCGCAATGCTCTCCTCGCGCTGCTTTACCTCCCGCCGGAGGACGTCCAGGGCCTCCTCGTCGGTGAGGGGGCGCCCCTTGGCGATCCGGGCATACGTGAGGGCGGAGCGCAAGAGGCGGAGGACATCCCGCCGGAGGGTATCCCCGCTCCGGATGGCCTCCCGCAGGTCCCCTTCCACGCGCTCCTGGAGGCCGGGCATCAGGAGTTGCGCAGGCTCTTGCGCAGTTTTGTGGCCGCCTTCTTCTTGCGCTTCAGGCTCGGCGGTTCAAAGTGCTCGTGTTTGCGGAACTCCGAGAGGATCCCTTCCTGCTGGACCCTCTTGTTGAAGCGCTTGAGGAGGCTCTCGAAGGACTCCCCCTCTTGCAAGACGACATAGGGCAACCCTCATCACCTCCTTCGCAGGGCCGGGCTCCAAGCCGGGGGTATACCGGTAGCATTATACGGGGGGCTAAGGGGGGGCGTCAACTTGGCACGGCCGTTCCCCGCGGCGTATAGTAAATATAGTAAAAGGGGGTTATGCCGTGGGCGTGTCGGCGGCCACACCCAGGCTGGAGCCGGGGCAGCGGGTGCGGCTCCTCCTAGGGGAGGAGGGGGAGCTGGGGGAGTGCGCCGCCTCCCTGGACGGGCAGGCCCTCTGGGTGTTCGGGGGGATCCCTGGGGAGGAGGTGGTGGTGGAGGTGGTGCGCCGGCGGCGGGGGTATGCCGCCGCCCGGGTGGTGGAGGTGGTGCGCCCCTCGCCCCATCGGGTCACCCCCCCTTGCCCCTACTTCTGGCCCTGCACGGGCTGCCAATGGCAACACGTCGCCTACTCCTATCAGCTCCACCGGAAGCGGGAGAGGGTCCGGCGGGCCCTCCACGCGGTCCCGGAGCTGGAAGGGGTCCCCGTCCTTGAAACCCTCCCCAGCCCCCACCTCTTCGGGTACAGGAACCACGCCCGCTTCACCGTCGGCCCTCAGGGGAAGGTGGGCTTCGTCAACCGCATCACCCGGGAGTTCGTCCCGGTGGACGCCTGTCTTCTGATGCACCCCGGGATCAATGAGGCGCTGGCCCATCTCCAGGGGAAGAGCGAGGAGACCACCCAGCTCTCTATCCGCTATGGGGTGAACACGGGGCAGCGCCTTATCCAGCCCCTCCTCCGCAACCCCGCCATTACCATCCCCACCGGCCAGAAGGCCTATGAGGAGGTGCTGCTGGGGAGGCGTTTCCGCATCGCCTCCCCCTCCTTCTTCCAGGTGAACAGCGCCCAGGCGGAGCGGATGGTCATGGTCGTGAAGGAGGCGCTGGGGCTGAACGGGCGGGGGCTGCTGGTGGACGCCTATGCGGGGGTGGGGACCTTCGCCATCCTGCTGGCCCCCTATGTGGAGAGGGTCATCGCCATTGAGGAGGCGGCCTCCGCCATCGAGGACGCCCGCCTGAATGCCGCCGGCCTCCCCCACATCGAGTTCCGGCAGGGGAAGGTGGAGGACGTGCTGGGGACCCTGAAGGAGCGCCCCGATGCCATCATCGTGGACCCGCCCCGGCAGGGGTGCCATCCCCGGGCCCTGGAGGCCCTCTGCCGCCTGGCCGCCCCGCGCCTGGTCTACGTCTCCTGTGAGCTGGAGGCGTTGGTGCGGGATGTGGGGGCGCTGGCGCGGGGCCCCTACCGGGCGGTGTGGGTGCAGCCCATCGACATGTTCCCCCATACCCATCACATTGAGGCCCTGGCGCTGCTCACCCTGCGGGAGGGGGGGCAGGGGTGAACATCCTCAACATCGGGACCCTGGAGCTCCTGTTCATCCTCCTCATCGCCCTCCTGGTCCTGGGGCCGGACCGCCTCGTCTCCACGGCCCGTCAGGTGGGCAGGGCGGCGACGCGCCTCCGGAGGGCGACGGAGAACCTGCCCGCCCTCCTGGAGGAAGAGGAGCCCCTCCCTCCCCCCGAGGGGTCCCACCCCCGCCCCAAGGCCACCCGGCCCCCCCCACCCCAGGAGTAGGGGCCGATGTTCCGGGATAGGAACGCCCCCCTCCGCTACCACCTGGAGGAGCTGCGGCGGCGCCTCCTCCTGTCCCTGGTGGCGGTGGCGGTCGCCACAGGGGTCTCCTTTGTCTTCTACCGGCAGGAGATGGAGGTGCTGCTGCGCCCCGCCCAGGGGTACTTCTCCCTCACCGGCAAGCCCGTCTACACCGATGTGACGGAGCTGCTGGGCGTGGTGGTGAAGGTGTGTCTGCTCTTCGGGTTTATGGGGGCCCTGCCCTTCGTCCTCTACCAGCTCCTCATGTTCGTCGCCCCTGGGCTGACGGGCGCCGAGCAGCGTTTCGTCTTCGTGGCCCTGCCCGTTGCCCTGGGGCTGTTTGCGGGGGGTGTGGCCTTTGCCTACTTTGTCCTCCTGCCCCCCGCCTTGCGCTTCCTGCTCACCTTCGGGAGCGACCTGGCCACCCCCATGATCCGCATCGGCACCTATGTGAACCTGGTGGTCACCCTGCTGTTCTGGGTCGGTCTGGTGTTCGAGATGCCCCTGGTGGTGTTCATCCTGGCCCGCCTGGGGGTGGTCTCCCCCGAGGCGCTGGTGCGGGGGTGGAGGCTGGCGGTGGTGGGGGCCTTCGTCCTGGGGGCGATGATCACCCCCACCTTTGACCCGGTGAACCAGAGCCTGGTGGCCGGGCCCGTCATCGGCCTGTACACCCTGAGCATCGGTCTGGCCTATCTGGCGCGTCGCCAGCCGCGGGCTGTCCGGCCGGCGGTGCGCCCCGAGCCCACGTAGGGGGCGTCTTGCCCCTCGGGGGGAGGGGCGGTACCCTGAAAGGGGAGGGCAGAAAGGATGCAGGTGGTGTTTGAGGAGGCCCTGCGGCGTCTGGAACAGGGGGAGCGCTGTGCCCTCGCCACGGTGGTGCGCACCCAGGGCTCGACCCCCCAGAAGCCGGGCGCCCATCTGCTGGTGCGCCAGGACGGCTCCGGGGTGGGCACCCTGGGCGGGGGGTGTGTGGAGGGGGATATCTGGTTCGCCGCCAAGACCCTCCTCCGGGAGGGTGGGGGGCCGGAGGTGCGGGAGTACGTTCTGAACGAGGACCTGGCGGCCCGGGACGGGTTGGTGTGCGGGGGGACTATGCTCTTCCTCCTGGAGCCCATCCTCCAGCCCCAGGCCTTTCTCCCCTACGTCCGTGCCGTCGTCCAAGCCTATAGGGGAGGCCCCCCTGTGGCGCTGGCATCCCTGGTGAAGCCCCCCCAGGGGAGCCCCCTCCCCCTCGGGACGCGCCTCCTCATCCGCGCCGATGGGGGTATGGAGGGGAGCCTGGGGAACCCCACCCTGGACGCCCTGGCCGCCGCCCGCGCCCAAGAGGTGATGCCGTACGGGGAGACGGCATACCTCTCCACCGAGGACGGGGCCGAGGTGTTCATCGAGGGGTTTACCACGCCCCCCACCCTGGTGGTGTGCGGGGGTGGGCACATCGGCAAGGCCCTGGCGACCCTGGCCGCCTTCCTGGGCTTCCGCCTCTTCGTGGTGGACGACCGGCCGGCGTTCGCCAACCCGGAGCGGTTCCCCCAGGCGGAGAAGACCATCGTGGCCCGCTACGATGAGGGGCTGCAGCAGGTGCCCATCACCCCCAACACCGCCATCGTGGTGGCCACCCGCGGGCACCGGTGGGACGACATCGCCCTGGAGGCGGCCGCCCGTTCCCCCGCCGGGTATGTGGGGCTGGTGGGGAGCCGGCGGAAGACCATCCTGATCTTTGAGGAGCTCCTCCGCAAAGGGGTCCCCCTAGAGCGGGTCCGGGAGATCCGCGCCCCGGTGGGGCTGGACATCGGCGCCCGCACCCCCGAGGAGATCGCCCTGAGCATTATGGCGGAGGTCCTTATGGTGCGCCGCCGGGCGACGGGGCAGCCCATGCGGTTGGAGGAGCGTCTCCTGCAGAAGGCCCAGGAGAGGGCGGCCCGGGCGAGGGAGTAGGGTGCCCCCCGTCAGCGCCGTCCTGCTGGCGGCGGGGGCGTCGGCCCGGATGGGCGCCCCCAAGGCCCTCCTCCCCTGGCAGGGCGAGCCCCTGGTCCGGTACCAGATCGCCTCCCTGGTGGAAGGGGGGGTGGAGGAGGTGGTGGTGGTGCTGGGGGCGGGGGCGGCGGAGGTGGCGCCCCTGGTGGGGGGCCCCGGGCGGCTGAAGGTGGTGGTCAACCCCCAGTGGCCCGCCGGGAAGACCACCTCCCTGGTGGCCGGGCTTAGGGAGGTCTCCCCTCACGCCAGCGGGGTCCTGGTGCTGGCGGTGGACCAACCCCGGCCCCCGGAGGTCCTGGCCCTGTTGGTGGACCTCCACCGGCGCCACTCCCCCCTCCTCCTCATCCCCACCTATCAGGGGAGGCGGGGCCACCCCCCACTGTTCCACGCCCGCCTCCTGCCGGACCTCCTGGGGGTGCGGGAGGAGGAGAAGGGGCTGCGGGCGGTCGTCGAGCGCTACCGTCAGCAGACGATGGAGGTCCCCGTGGACACCCCCATCGTGTTGGTGGACATCAATACGCCCCAGGAGTACCACGAGGCCCGGAGGCGGTTCGGGGCATAGGGGATGGACCCCCTTACGGCGGCCGCGCTCCTGCTTTTGGGGTTTGCCAGCAGCGCCCTGGGGACCCTTATCGGGGTGGGGGGAGGGTTCATGGTGGTGCCCGTTTTCCTTGTGGCCTTCCCCCGCTTCTCGCCCGCCGAAGTCACCGGTATCTCCCTGGCGGCCGTCTTTTTGGGGAGCCTGTCAGGGGTAGCCGCCTATGCCCGTCTGCGTCGCATCGATTACCGGCTGGGGCTGGTCTTCGCCCTGGGCACGGTGCCGGGGGCGGCAGGGGGGGCGCTGCTGGTACGGGTGGTGGCCCGGGAGCCCTTTCAGGTCCTCTTCGGCGTGGTCCTGGGCCTGGTGGGGGCCTACCTGGCCGTGCGCCCCTCCTTTCGACCGCCCCCATCCCACGGGCAGCCCAACCGGGTCCTGGTGGACCGCTCCGGCCAGCGGTTCACCTACCGGGTCGCGGAGTGGAAGGGGCTCCCCCTCAGCCTCCTCATAGGAGTCCTCTCCGCCCTCCTGGGGGTAGGGGGAGGCGTCTTCCAGGTGCCCGCCATGGTGGCATGGCTGGGGGTGCCCCCCCTGGTGGCCGCCGCCACCTCGGTGTTCATCCTCGCCTTTACCTCGGCCAGCGCCACCGTGACCCACGTCCTCGCCGGACACCTGCACGCCCTCTGGCCCTACTTTCTCCTCCTGGCGGTGGGGATGATAGGGGGGGGGCAGGTAGGGGGCCGCCTGGCCCGCCGCGCTTCCGGCACTCTGGTCGTGCGCCTGCTGGGGGCTGCCCTGGGGGCTGTGGGGCTGAACCTTGTCCTGACGGGGGTGGGGTTGCTGGGGCGCTAACATCATATAGAAAGGGGGGCGACAATGCGCATCGCGGTCATGGGCGCCGGCGCCGTGGGGGGGTACATAGGGGGCCTCCTGGCCCGGGCCGGCCACCAGGTCCACCTTATCGCACGGGGGGAGCACTTAAGGGCCCTGCAGGGGCGGGGCCTGCGGGTGGAGAGCGCCCGCTCTGGGGCCTTCACCGTGTCTTGCCCCGCCACCTCCCGCCCCGCCGACGTGGGGGTGGTGGACCTGGTGCTCTTCTGCGTGAAGACCTACAGCAACGAGGAGGCCATCCCCGCTATCGCGCCCCTGGTGGGCCCGGAGACCGCCATTCTTACCCTCCAGAACGGGGTGGACAACGGGGAGCGCCTGGCGGCGGTGTACGGCGCCCACCGGGTGATGGCAGGGGCCATCTATGTGGAGAGCCGCCTGAAGGAGCCGGGGGTCGTCGTCCAGTCGGGACCCCTCTGTCGGGTCGTCTTCGGGGAGCTGGACGGGGGGGAGACGCCGAGGGGTCGCCGGTGGGAAGGGGTCCTCCGCCAGGCGGGGGTGGACGCCACCTTCACCACGGAGGTGCAGAAGGAGCTCTGGAGCAAATTCCTCTTCATCGCCTCCATGAGCGGTGTGGCGTGCCTGGCAAGGGCTCCCATCGGGGAGTGGATGGAGTTCCCCCCTACCCGCGACCTCTTCGAGCGGGCCATGCGGGAGGTGGAGGCGGTGGCGAGGGCCATGGGCATCCCCCTGGACGCCGATATCGTCCCCCGCACCCTGGAGGTCACCTACCGCTTCCGCAAGGAGGCCCTCTCCAGTATGCAGGTGGACCTGTACCAGGGCAAGCGGCTGGAGATAGACGCCCTCAGCGGGGCCGTCAGCCGCTTCGGGCGGAAGGTGGGGGTGCCTACTCCCATCCACGATACCATCAGCGCCGTCCTGTCCTTTGCCGACCGGCAGGCCCGGCGGCGGCTGGAGCGCCGCGACGAGGAGGAGAAGGGATGACGTACTTCTATTCCCTGGAGGAGTTGCAGCCCCGCCCCCTCTTCCCCGGTATCACCGCCCGCATCGCCAGCGGGGAGAGGGTGATGGTGTCGGTGGTGGACATGGTGGAGGGGGTTAGCATGGAGGCCCACTCCCACCCCCACGAGCAGGCCGGGTATGTGGTGGAGGGGGAGTTCGCCTTCGAGGTGGGTGGGGTCCTGCGGTGGCTCCGCCCCGGCGATGTCTATATCATCCCCTCGGGGGTGCCCCACCGGGTGGTGGCGGTGCGGGGGCGGGCCCGGGCCATTGACATCTTCAGCCCCCCGCGGGAGGAGTACCTACGGCGCTGATGCCCCCCCTCATCACCTTCCTTTCCGACTACGGGGCCACGGGGCCCTACGTGGCCGAGGTGAAGGGGGTCATCAAGGGCATCTGCCCCCAGGCGGAGGTACTGGACATCACCCACCAGGTCCCCCCATGGGATGTGCACGCGGGGGCTTTCCTGTGGGGGATGGTGTGGGGCGCCTTTCCCCCCGGGACGGTCCACCTGGGGGTGGTGGACCCGGGGGTGGGGACCGCCCGTCTCCCCCTGGTCCTCGTCACCCCCCACGCCCTGTTCGTGGGGCCCGACAACGGCCTGTTCACCTACATCCTGCGCCCCTTGCTCCCCCCTATGCGCGAGGGGGAGCACCCCTTCTTGGCCCCCGTGCGCCTGCCCCTCCCGCCGACGGTCTCGGCCTATGTCCTGGCCGACCCCCGCTGGATGCGCCGCCCTGTCAGCACCACCTTCCACGGGCGGGACGTCTTCGGCCCCTGTGCCGCCTGGTTGGCCAAGGGGATTCCCCCGGGGGAGATGGGGCCGCCGGTGCGGGAGGCGCTCTGTTTCTGGGTGCCCGAGCCCTCCTGGCGGGAGGAGGCGCTGGAGGGGCGCGTCCTCGCCATTGACCCCTTCGGCAACCTGCTGACCAGTATCCGGGAGCACCACCTCCGCGGGTATACCCCCCAATCCCTGGTGGTGGAAGTGGGGGGCCTCTCCTGGCGCGGCCTGGCCGCCACCTACGCCGAGGGGGAGTGGACCGCCCACTTCGAGAGCCACGGGTGGCTGGAGATCGCGCGCCGGGAGGGGAATGCGGCGGCGACGCTGGGGGTGAAGGTGGGGGAGAGGGTCCGGGTGCGGTGGGCGCCCCCCTAAGGCCCGGCGACCTCCTCCCAGAAGGGGCCGGGGTGGAGCGCCCAGGCCTGGGGCGTCCGCCGGGCCCCCGGACGGAGGCGCCGGGCGAGGAACCAGCGGGCGAGGGCCGTGAGGCGCCGTCCCAGGGGGCCTGTCCCCGCCAGGTCCAGGAGGAGGGCCGCCGAGACCACGTCGGCCAGGTAGTCGGTCAGATGCCGGGCGTGCGCCTCACCCCACCCGCCGTCAGCGGCCATGGCGATGGCCCTCTCCAGCCCCTCCATCTCCCCCGCCACCGCCTCCCCCTCTTTCTGCAGGGTGGGGGGCAGGCGGCGGAGGACCTCCCGCGCCTCCTCCAGGAGGGGCCCATGGGCTTTCTTGTCAACGATCAGCCGGACCACCTGCCACGCCTGGACGTTGGACGTCCCCTCCCAGATGGGCATGACCAGGGCGTCCCGCACCAGACGGGCCAGGGGCGACTCCTCCACATAGGCGTCGCCCCCCATCACCTGCATGGCCCGAACGGTCCCCTCGACCGCCACCTCGGAGGCGCGGTACTTGGCCAGGTGGGCCAGGAGGCGCATGAGGAGGGGGTCTCCCTCCCCAAAGAAGTGGACCGCGTCGAAGGCCTGCAGGGCGCGGAAAGCGAGGGCCATGCCGGCGGCGTGATCGGCGGCCAGGTCCAGAAGGGTCTCCCGGACCATAGGGAAGTCCACGACGCGCCTTCCGAAGGCGATCCGCCCCTGGGCGAAGGCCGTCGCCTCCAGGAGGGCCCGCTGCAACATGCCCAGGGAGCCGATGGCCACGTCCAGGCGGGAGAAGTTCACCGCCTCCATGGCGGCCCGGATGCCCTCGCCGGGGCCGGCGATGAGGTGGGCCTCCGCCCCCTCCAGGAGGATTTCCCCTGTGGGGACGGTGATGGTCCCCACCTTGTCCTTGAGGCGGCGGATGGTGTACCGGTTGGGGGACCCGTCCTCGCAGGCCTTGGGGAGGAGGAAGAGGGCCAGGCCCCGCACCCCCTCGGGCGCCCCTTCGGGGCGGGCGGTCACCAGGGCCGCCTCGGCCCCCGGGTTGGAGCAGAACCACTTCTCCCCGTAGAGGCGCCACACCCCGTCCTCGTAGCGGGCGGTGGTGGCGTTGGCCCCCAGGTCGGAGCCCCCCTGCCGCTCGGTGAAGAAGGTCCCCCCAAAGGCTATGGACCTCTCCCCCGTGCTGGTGAGGGCGGGGAGGAAGCGCTCCCGCAGGGGTGGGGGGGCGTATTTGCTGACCACCAAGGCCGTTCCCCCGGTGAGGGAGAGGATACAGCGGGCCCCCACGTCGCAGTGGCCCAGGAGGTAGGCCATGCCATAGGTGGCGGTGTAGGGGAGGCGGCGTCCCAGCACCTCGGGCCGGTAGTTGATGGCCACGATGCCCATCCGACAGGAGCGGTGCAAGGTCTCCAGGAAGCCGGGGTGGAGGAGGACCTGGTTGACGGGCCTCCCCTGGGCATCGAAGGCCAGGAGGAGGGGCCGGCGCAGGCGGTCGGCGGTCCACGCTTCCCGATCGAAGGGGCCGGCGCAGAGGGCGCCGTAGGCGTCCAGGGTGGGCTCCACCACCTGCAGGGCCTCGGCCCCCAGGGAGCGGTGGAGGAGGTGGCCCAGGAGGGGGTCGGAGCGGTAGAAGTTGCGGACCGGGGTTTGGGGCATGGGGGCCTCCTTGGGGGGGTGGTGGCGCATGCGGGATTCGAACCCGCGGTCTCCACCTTGAGAGGGTGGCGTCCTGGGCCGCTAGACGAATGCGCCAGCACCCTTATGATACCCAGGGCCCTCCCCCCTTGACAAGCCCCGGCGAGGGTGTTTGAGGCAGGTAGGGGCAGGCCTTGTGCCTGCCCAACAGGCCCCGTGCCCGCCCTGTAGGGGCAGGCCTTGTGCCTGCCCCGATATAGGGCAACCACGGGGGGTTGCCCCTACGGGGTTATCCCCCGCCCCATCCTTCCGGGCTGGTGGAGATAGGGGAGGCCTTCTGGGCCCAGCATCCTCACCACGATAGACCGCGTCTATCCCTCCTATCCAATTCTCCAGAGGAGGGCCAGGAAGGCGGCCAACGCCCCTCCCACGGTAGCCTGCCACTCCCGCAGCGACACCACCCACCTCTGCTTCAGCAGCACAAACAGGCCGGAATAACACCTCCACTCCCCCTTCCACCGGGGCCTCTTCGGATCCTCACCCGCCGGCGGCCCATAGAGAAAGTCTCTCATCTGCTCCCCGATCAATCGAAATGCCCGCCGCGGTGAGATACTCCAGGAGCCCCCGATAACTGAACTCCCGGTCCAGCACCAGGGGCCGCCCGCCCAACACCCCCTTCAACGGCTCGAACGCCCGCCAGTGGTTCGTGTTGCGGGAATCCGCCGCCGCCGCAATGGTCCGGGAGGAAGAACAGAGGAAACCGCACGGGATGGCTCGCCCCCGATAGGGGATGGCCAGGAGCAGCAGCCAGAAGCCCCGGGTGCGGCCGTCCCGCAGCACCCCCCCATAGGAGGTCCGGCGGGCCTGGGGGCGCTCGACCTCCGTCCCGTCCCCCAGGACAAAGGGGGCCTGTGCGGAGAGGAGGCGCGCCAGGGCCGGACGGGGGTCCACCCGGCGCAGGAAGGGCTGGATGCGCTTGTAAGGGGCGTGGAAGGAGCCCCGCATTTTGGCGGCGATGTCGGTGAGGCGTAAAGAGCGGGCGGCCAGGAGGGCCTGGGCGATCTCGGCCGCCTGAGCCGCCAGGGTTGTGTCCGCAAAGAGGGCTTGCATAAATGCCCGCATGGGGATACGGTGAGCCATGGGGGACCTCCTGGGATAGGGTTGAACCCGCTCGTCATTCTATCCGGTAAGGAGGTCCCCCCTCCCCCTGTCCCAACTCGTGTCCCAACCTCAGACCAACGCGTTGACGGGGGCCAAGGGGGTCTGTTATCCTGAGGGGCAGAAGGAAGGGGGGACTGCCGTTGCCGACAAGGCCAGCGGCGGTTTCTGGTGGGGAAGGAGGTAGTATGGACGACCCGTTGGTCATCGCCGGGAAGACCTTCCGCTCCCGCCTGATGGTCGGCACCGGTAAGTTCCGCACCCCCGAGGAGATGGTGGAGGCCATCGCCGCCTCCGGCGCGGAGATCGTCACGGTAGCTATCCGCCGTCTGGACCTCTCCAACCCGAACCAGAAGACCCTTCTGGACTACCTGGACTGGTCCCGCTACACCATCCTGCCCAACACAGCGGGGTGCCGGACGGTGGAGGAGGCCCTCTTCATCGCCCGGCTGGGGAGGGAGGTGACGGGGTCCAACTGGGTGAAGCTGGAGGTGATCCCCGACCCCAAATACCTGCTCCCCGACCCGGTGGGCACCCTCCGGGCGGCGGAGCAGTTGATCAGGGAGGGGTTCGTCGTCCTCCCCTACATCCACGCCGACCCTGTCCTGGCCCGCCACCTGCAGGAGATCGGCTGCGCCACGGTGATGCCCCTGGGCAGTCCCATCGGCTCCGGACAGGGCATCCTTACCCAGGAGGAGATCCAGATCATCCTTGAGCAGGCCACCGTCCCCGTGGTGGTGGACGCCGGCCTGGGCGCCCCCTCCGATGCCTCCCTGGCCATGGAGATGGGGGCCGATGCGGTCCTGGTGAACACCGCCATCGCCCAGGCCCAGAACCCCCGCCTGATGGCGGAGGCCTTTCGCCTGGGGGTAGAGGCGGGGAGGAAGGCCTTCCTCGCGGGGCGCATCCCCAAACGCCCCTACGCCTCGGCCTCCAGCCCCCTGGAAGGGGTGCCCCAGCCGGCGCGCCGTCGCCCGTAATGGCCCTTCCCGTCCCCTGCCTGGCCCTCGTCACCAACCGCCACCTGTATCCCTCCCCGGACGCCCTGGTGGAGGCGGTGGCCCAGGCGGTGGACGGAGGGGTGGACCTGGTGCAGGTACGGGAGCGGGACCTGCCGGGTGGACCCCTCCTGGCCCTTGCCCTCCGCCTCCGGGAGGCGACCCTGGGGCGGGCCCTTCTCTTCATCAACGACAGGGCCGATGTGGCCCTCCTCTGTGCCGCCGATGGGGTCCACCTGCCCGAGGCGGGCCTCCCCCCCGGCGCCGTCCGACGCCTGGTGGGGGACAGGCTCCTCGTGGGCGCTTCGGTCCACAGCGTCGACGCCGGCAGGCGGGCGGCGGAGGAGGGGGCCCACTTCCTCCTGGCGGGCACCATCTTCCCCAGCCCTTCCCACCCCGGGCAGGAGGCGGCGGGGGTCGGCCTCCTCACCGCCCTCCGGCGGGCCGTCAGGGTGCCGCTCCTGGCCATCGGGGGGATCACCCCCCACAACGCCCCGGAGTGCATCGCCGCCGGGGCGGAGGGGGTGGCGGTGATCACCGCCATCCTGGGCCAGCCCGACCCCCGCACTGCAGCCCGGCGCCTCAAAGAGTCCCTTCACCAAGCCTGGGAGGAAAGGAGGGGAAGGGGATGGTGAGGGTCGTCGTGAACGGACAGCCCCATACCCTGGAGCGCCCCATCAGCATCCTGGCCCTGCTCCACTCCCTGGGGGTCAACCCGGCTATCGTCGCCGTCGGCCACAACGGGGAAGTGGTGCACCGGGAGGCGTGGGCCACCACCATCCTCCAGGACGGGGATACCCTGGAGATCGTGCGGCCGGTGGGGGGCGGTATGGGCGTCCCCGGATAGCATAAGGGGGGACCCATGGCCTCGCTACCCCTGCTGGACACCCTGCGTCGGGAGGGGCGGACCGTCCTGACGGAGGTGGAGGCCAAAGCCTTCCTGGCCCCCAGCGGCATCCCCATTGTCCCCACCCGGCTGGCCCGCACCCAGCGGGAGGCGGTCCGGCAGGCCAAGGACCTGGGGTGGCCGGTGGTGCTCAAAATCGTCTCCCCCGACATCGTCCACAAGAGCGACATCGGGGGGGTGAAGACGGGTCTCGCCTCCGCCGCGGCGGTGGCCCGCGCCTATCGGGACCTCATGGAGGCCGCCCGCACCCGTGCCCCCCACGCCCGCATCCACGGCGTGGCGGTGCAGCCCATGGCGCCCCAGGGACGGGAGGTTATCCTGGGGGCGGGAAAGGACCCCCAGTTCGGCCATTACGTGATGTTTGGTCTCGGGGGGGTGTGGGTGGAGGCGCTCCGGGACGTGGCCTTCCGCCTGGTCCCCCTGACACCCCGGGACGCCCACCAGATGGTCCGGGAGATCAGGGGGTTCCCCCTCCTGGAGGGCCACCGGGGGCAACCCCCTGTGGACCTGGCCAGCCTGGAGAGGGCCCTCCTGGCCCTGTCCGCCTTCCTGGAGAAGCACCCCGAGGTCCGGGAGGTGGACCTCAACCCCGTCTTCGCCTATCCTCAGGGATGCCTGGCGGTGGACGCCCGGGTGGTGCTGGACGGGGAGGCCTTACGCATCCCCCCAGGAGGGGGTGCATGACCCCTCCGGGGCCCCGAGACCTTATGCGTCTTCCCCCTCATCCCCTGTCGGGGTATACCCCCTGGCGGGGCAGGTCCCAGGGGGACAGGATGGGAGAAAAGGGACGGAGGACATGCCGTGGGGGCGGTAGCGCAAGGGGTACCATGGCGGGGGGGCGTGCCTTCCCCCCGCTATACACCCCTCACCCATGGGGAGGGTGGGGGGCCGGCAGAGAAGGCGTGGCGTGTCCTGATCGTGGAGGACCAGGAACCCCTCCTGGAGCTCCTCCGGCTAACCTTTGAGGACGAGCCCTTCGCCCTCTTCCTGGCCCGGGACGGTCAGGAGGCGCTGGAGGTGGCGCGAGGGGTGCAACCCCACTTGGTGATCACCGACCTGCGCATGCCCCGGATGGACGGCCTGGCCCTCATCCGTGCCCTCCGCCGGGAGCCGGGGATGAGGGGGGTGCCTATTATCGTCGTCACCGCCCTGGCCAACGCGGGCACGGAGCTCCTTACCTATGGGGCGGGGGCCACCGCCTTCTTCGCCAAGCCCTTTAGCCCCCTTGCCCTCCGAAAGCGGGCCGAGCACCTGTTGCGGGAGGCCTTCGGGGACCCGTAACCCCCGGGCCCTACACCTCCTCCCCTTCCGGCTCCCCCTCCTCACCCTCGGCCGTCTCCCCCCCTGCCTCCTCCCCCTCTTCCTCCGATAGGGCCAGGGGGACATCCCCCACCTCGCCCTCCTCCACCGGGTGGGGGAGGGGGTAGTCGCTCAGGGGGAAAGGCGTCTCCCCCGAGGGGTTGGCCACCACCCGCAACAGCACCCTCACCCGCTGGTCGTCCACCGAGGCCACGGCCGCGGTGAAGCGGTCCCCCTTCTCCATGAGGGCGCGGATACGGTTGCCCAGGCGGGGGGGGAGGTACCCCAACAGGACCCCTTGCCCCGTGGACACCGCCACCAGGTTCCCCTCCACCGCCAGGTCCAACGGGTCGCCGGGGTCCAGTTGCAGGAGCACCTCCCGTGGCGCCGGGGAGTGCACCACGGCGGTGGTGGCTTTCCCCGTCTCCTCCAGGAAGACGGTGCTGGAGGCGGGGCTGGGGGCAACGCGGAGGCGGACCCTTTGCAGGTGCTGCAGGCGCTCCAGGTTCTTGCGGGCGATGGTGTTGCTGGGAGAGAGCTCCAGGACTCTGTGATATGCCTGGGCCGCCTCCTCATAGCGCCCTATCTCCATCAGGGCCCGCCCCAGGCGGTTCCACGCCTCCACGTCCTGGGGGAAAGTCTCCAGGATCTGACGGTTCACGACCACCGCCTCCTCCCACCGGCCCTGCAGGGCCAGGGCGATGGCCTCCTTCGCCACCTGCTCTCGGGTACGTGGTATGGGTCCCTTTTCCATCCCTTGCCCCCCCGATCTGGGGAAGCCCCGTGAGGTGTCTCCCCCTTACAGGGGCTCCTTGAGGCCCACAATCTTCACCATGCTCCTGCTCCCCCGGTAGACCCGGTTGATGTTCAGGAGGAGGGCCACGAGCCCCTCCACATAGCGGGCGCACTCCAGGCCGTCGGCGTCCACGGCCCGCACCCCGGGGATGCGCTCGGCCAAGGCCATGACCGCCCTCTTGGCCTGGGGGTCATCGGCGCACACCAGGACGTCACAGGGGATGGGCTCCGGGGGGCGCAGCAGGTCGTGGGCGCTGATGGTGTGGAAAGCCGCCACCACCCGCGCCTCGGGGACCAGGCCCTGCGCCTGCTGGGCGACCGAACCCTCCGGGACAGGGAGGACCCGCACCTTCCCCTGGGTGAAGGCGAGGGGGGCCACCACGTCCACCAGCACTTTCCCTGCCAGGAGGGGGCGGAGAGCGGTGAGCACCTCCCGGTGCCCCTCATAGGGGACGGCGATCACCACCACCTCCCCCTCCTGGGCGGCCTGGCTGTTCAGGACCCCCTGTACCCTCCCGCCCGGGCACAGGGCCATCACCTCCTCCACGGCCCGCCGGGCCCGTCCCTCGTCCCGGGAGCCGAGGAAGACCTCCTCCCCCGCCAGCGCCCACCGCACGGCCAGCCCTTTCCCTTCGGGGCCGGTGCCCCCGAGGATGCCGATGCGCACACCCCCTCCGGCTCCGGATAGCACCTGCCAATATTCCTATCCTAGCATGGATGCCCCCAGACGGGTGCGGTATACTCCCCACCGAAAGGAGAAGGGGATGCCTGCCCTGGACGGAGTGACGGTCGTGGACCTGGGGAGGGGGCCAGCCCCCCGCTACACCGCTATGCTCCTGGGGGACATGGGCGCTCGGGTGGTCCGCGTGGAGCGGGGGGAGCCACCGGCGGCGGGGCTGTGGCATCCCCTGCTGGCCCGCCTCTTCGACAGGGGGAAGGAGAGCGTCACCCTGGACCTCCCCACCCCCCGCGGGCGTGCCCTCCTGGAGGGTCTCCTGGCAAGGGCCGATGTCCTTCTCCACGACCTCTCCCCCCACCAGGCGGAGGCCCTCGGCCTGACAGGTCCCCCCCTGGCCCTCCGCTTCCCCCGCCTCATCGCCTGCCGGATGCCCCCCTTCCCCTGGGGATGGCCCCACGCCTCCCTCCCAGCCGACGACGGCGTGGTGGCGGCGTGGACGGGCATGTATGGCGACCAGGGGGGGGTGGACAGCCCCCCTGTTTTCGTCGCCCTCCCCCTGCCCACCTATGGGGCCGCCCTGAACGGCGCCATCGCCGTCACCGCCGCCCTCGTGGCCCGCCTCCGGGACGGGCGCGGTCAGGAGGTGGAGGTCTCCCTGGTGGACGGCGCCCTGGCCCTCCAGACAGGGACCATCGTCGCAGGGGAGAGGGTACGCCCCCTGGCCGGAGGGCGTCGAACCCCCCAGGGTATCAACCCCGTTTACCGCCTCTATGAAGGGGAAGATGGGCAGTGGTTCTTCCTCGCGTGTGGCAACGGCGTCTTCTGGAACAAACTGTGCATCGCCCTGGGGAAGCCCGAGTGGACGGCCACCCCCCTCTTCGCCGATGCCCCGTGGGGTCTCCCCCCCGAGGCCTATGGGGTTCTCACGGCCCACCTGGCCGATATCTTCCGGCAAAGGCCCCGTCAGCACTGGCTGGACCTGTTGCGGCAACACGACATCCCCTGCGCGCCGGTGCAGAGGCGGGAGGAGTTCCTGGCACACCCCCAGGTGGTCCACAACGGTATCCTCCTGCCCCTCCAGGACCCCCTTCTGGGGCCGACCGTGCAGATGGGGGTCCCCCTCTCCCTCTCCCGCACACCGGGGCGCGTGCGGGGACCCGCCCCCCTCCCCGGTGAGCACACCCCTCGGGTCGTGGAGGAGGTGTCCCGCCCCCTTCCCCCGGACCCACCCCCCGGCCACCCCCCTACAGCCCCCACCGCCCCTCTGGAGGGGGTGCGCGTCGTGGACCTGGCCATGTACATCGCAGGGGCCTACTGCTCCGGCATCCTGGCCGACCTGGGGGCGGATGTCATCAAGGTGGAGCCGCCCACCGGGGACCCCTTCCGTGCCCACGGAGGGGCCTTCCAGGGGTGGAACCGGGGGAAGCGGGGTGTAGGGGTAGACCTGACCCACCCCAGGGGGAAGGAGGTGCTCCGCCGCCTCGTGGAGCGGGCCGACGTGGTGGTGCAGAACTACCGCCCGGGCGCGGCCGAGCGCCTGGGGGTTGACGAGGCCTCCCTGCGGCGTATCAACCCCCACATCATCTTCTGCACGGTAACAGGCTACGGCCCCCATGGACCCTTTGCCGACCACCCCGCCTTCGACCCCCTCCTCCAGGCCCAGAGCGGGGCGATGCTGGCCCAGGGATATCCCCCCGTCTTCCTGCGCGTGGCCATCACCGACTACGCCGCCGCCATGCTCGGGGCATGGGGCGTCCTCCTCGCCCTCTGGCACCGGGCGCGCACAGGGCAGGGACAACGGGTCGACTCCTGCCTCCTCAACGCCGCCGTGGCCGTGCAAGCGGGGGAGTTCTTCCTCGCCCCAGGCCTCCCCCGCCCCCGCCTCCCCGACCAGCGGGGCGTCGACCCGGGCTACCGCCTGTACCAGGCAAAGGACGGCTGGCTCTTCGTGGGGTGCACCGAGGAGGAGCACCGGCACGCCCTGACCCGCCTCCTGGGCGTCGAGGATATGTCCCTCCTGGAGGAGCGGTTCCGGGAGCGCCCGGTGGAGCACTGGCTCTCCGCTCTGGCCCAGGCGGGGGTCCCCTCTGCCCCGGCGCGCGGGAGCCGCGACCTGTTCGCCGAACCCCTCCTCTGGCAGACCGGACGCCTGGTGACGCATACCTCGGCCGAGGTGGGCAGGGTCTCCCAGGTGGGCCGTACCATCCACTTCTCCCGGACCCCCGGGCGTCCCAAAAGGGCAGCGCCAGCCCTCGGGGAGCACACCGACGAGGTCCTGGGAGAGGTGGGTTATTCCCCCCAGGAGATCGCCGCCCTGCGCCGGGAGGGCGCCGTGACGTGAGGGGCTACTATAATGGGCACAGAAAGGAGAGGGGCATCCATGGGCGTTGAGAGGCATTTGCAGAGCGGGGAACGGGTTTTGACCTCGTGGGGCGAGTTCTACGCCACCGACCGCCGCCTCGTCCGCTACACAGAGGACCCCACTGCCTCTACGCCGGTGGAGTCCCTGACCTATGAGGAGATCACGGGGATACGGCTGGGGGTGCGCAGCCGCTTCCCCCTCCTCCTGGGGGGGTTGGGGGTGGCCCTGATTGGGCTGCTGGTCCCCCCGAGGCCCCCGGTGCTGGACAAGGTGGCCCTGGCGTTGGTGCTGGCCGGGGCCGCCGTGGTGCTCTACGGCTTCTTCACCCGCAAGACGTTCCTGGAGTTCCGCAGCCCCCGCCTCTCGAAAACGGACCAGGCGCGCTGGCGCCTGGAGGACACCCGCAGCGAAGGCGCCCGCGCCCTGGCGCGCACCGTCCACGAGCACGTCCAACGCCTGCGCAAGGAGAGGCAGAAGAAGGCTCCATAGCCTCCCGGGGGAAGGAGACCGGTGCCGAAGGGGGGGCGGAAGGTTTTCCTCTGTACGGCGTGCGGCTGGGAGAGCCCCCAGTGGTTCGGCTTCTGCCGCTCCTGTGGCTCCCAGACCCCTCTGGTGGAGGCGCCGGTCCCCACCTCCACCCCCACCCCACGCCAGGGGTGGGTCTCCGGCGGCCCCGCGCCGGTGGAGCTGGCCCAGGTCCAGGGGGACGCATCCCCCCGCCTCCCCCTCCCCTTCCCTGAGGTAAACCGCGTCCTCGGGGGAGGGCTGGTGCTGGGGAGCATCCTTCTGGTGGCGGGGGAGCCGGGCATGGGCAAGTCCACCCTCCTCCTGCAGGTGGCCCATGCCATGGCGGGGCAGGGAAAGGTGGCCTACCTCTCGGGCGAGGAGTCGCCCGAACAGGTCCTCCTCCGGGCCAGGCGCCTCGGCATCAGGGGAGAAGGCATCTTCCTGCTGACCGACCCCTGCATCGACTCCCTGTGGCAACACCTGGATGCCCTGACCCCTTCCCTCCTCATCGTGGATTCCATCCAGACGGTCTACACCGAGGGGGTGGAAGGGACGCCGGGGAGCATCCTCCAGGTGCGGGAGTGCGCCCGCCTCCTCCTCCAGTGGGGGAAGGCCCACCGGACGCCTGTGGTGCTGGTGGGCCACGTGACCAAGGAGGGGGAGGTGGCCGGCCCCCAGGTGCTCCAGCACATGGTGGACGCCGTGCTCCTCCTGGAGGGGGAAAGGAACACCCCCCTGCGCATCCTGCGGGCGGTGAAGAACCGCTTCGGCCCCACCGACGAGGTGGCGGTGCTGGAGATGGGCCCCCAGGGCCTCCGGGAGGTGCCGGACCCCTCCCGGTATCTCCTCTCGGGGCGGGCGCCGGCCCCGGGCTCGGTGGTTGCCCCCCTCCTGGTGGGGGACCGCCCCCTCCTGGTGGAGGTGCAGGCCCTCACCGGCCCTGCGGGGAACTTCGCCCCCCGACGGGATGCGGTGGGGTATGATGAGCGCCGTCTGCGGAGCGTGGCCGCCGCCCTCGCCCAGCGGGCCCGCTTCCCCGTGGGGGACAAGGACATCGCCGTGAAGGTGGTGGGCGGGATACGGGCCGACGACCCCGCGGCGGACCTGGCGGTAGCCCTCGCCATCGCCTCCAGCGTCCGGGATGTGCCCCTGGAGCCGGGGGCCGTGGCCTTCGGCGAGGTGGGCCTCACCGGGGAGCTGCGCCCCGTGCCCCACACAAGGCGCCGCCTCCAGGAGACGGCACGCCTGGGGTTCACCGCCGTCATCCTCCCCCTCCGGGAAGAGGAGCCCATCCCCCCGGGCCTGACCGTCTACCCTGTGGGTACCCTCCGGCAGGCCCTGGAGAAGGCCCTCCCCCAACGGGGGTAGACCCTACACGCCCAGGGCCCCCTCCGCCTCCCGGGTCACCTGCCGCAGCACCTGCTGGAGGGGCAGACCCCTCTCTACCGCCACCCGGCGGCACGCCTCATACTCGGGGGCCACCGCTATCGGACGCCCCTCCCACCGCTTCACCTTCACCGGTATCGCCCCCAGGCTGGTGGCCAGGGTCACCACCTCCCTTTCCGCCTCATGGCGCCGCACCGGACGGGTCCGGACCCCAAGGGTGGACGTTTCCCGGAAGAGGATCTCCACCATTGTGCCCTCCAGGGAGGCGGGCGCCAGGACGGACAAGAGCACCCCCGGCCTCCCCTTCTTCATCTGCACCGGCTGGAGCCAGACATCGAGCGCCCCCGCGGCAAAGAGGCGCTCCTGCACGTAGCCGTAGAGCTGGGGGTTCATGTCGTCGATGTTGGTCTCCAGGAGGGTAAGGGGCTCCCCCTCCTCCTCCACCGTGCCCACCCAGAGGGCCAGGACATTGGGCACGGGGGAGGAGGGGCGCGCCCCTACGCCATAGCCATAGCGCTCCACCCGCATGGTGGGGCGCTCGAAGGTGGCCAGGGTGGTCACCAGGGCGGCGCCGGTGGGGGTCACCGCCTCGCCCCCGTGGGGCGTGGGTGGGGGCATGACCGGCGCCCGGGCCATGGTGAAGAGGGCGAGGGTGGCGGGGGCGGGGACCGGCAGGGGGCCGTGCCCGGAGGCCACCACACCGCTCCCCGCCGGTAAGGGCGAGGCGTACAGCCGCTCAACACCCAGGTGCGCCAGACCGGCCACCACCCCCACGATGTCCAGGAGGGTGTCCAGGGAACCCAGTTCGTGGAGGTGGGAATGGGGGGTGCGGTGGGCCATGGCCTCCGCCTCCTGCAACCGCTGTAAGACCGCCAGGGCCCTCTCCCGAAGAGAGGGGACAAGGGAGGAGGCGGCGAGGAGGCGGCGGAACCCCTCCCACTCATAGCGGGGCGCAGGGCTATCCAGATGGATGCGGACCCGGGTGCCCACCACACCCCCCGCAGTGGCGGGGGAGGCCTCCAGACGCCACCCCATCACCCCCAGGGAGCGATAGGCCTCCTCCACCACCCCCAGGGGGAGGCCGGCGTCCACCAGGGCGCCCAGGAACATATCCCCGCTGACGCCGCCAATGACGTGGAGGTACCCCGCCCGCGCCCTCACCGCATGGTCACCCGCACCTTGTGCCGGGACCACAGGTCCATGAGGATCTCCCGGTCCAGGAGGCCGCTGGGGTGGACCGCCGCATCGGGGGCGTAGCAGAAGACGAAGACGGCGGGATATGCCATCGAGAGGATCAGGGCCTTCCCCAGGGCCTCCGCCAACCGGTCTCCCGCCTCCCGGCGCTCCGGAAGGAAAAGCCCCAGGATGGCCAGGGTGGGCCGCCCGGCGATGTCCACCACCATATCGGGGGTGTAGGACTGCCCAAAGGCGCGGGTGGGGATGATACCCTGCCCCCCGGGTTCGGCGACGCCCCGCCATAGGGCATAGGGGGTCTGGGTCGCGCCCAGGGACTCCCGCAGGAAGGTCTCCACCAGCCCGGAGAGGTGGCCCTGAAACTCCTCCTGGTCCCCATACCGGTCCTTAAGGGAAGAGCGCAGGAGGAAGCGGGAGAGCTCCTCGACGAAGTCATTTATGCCCAGCAGACGATGGGGAGGGGTCATCCCTTCCCCTCCCCCCGGGGAGGGGACAGGGCCTCATGGAGGCTGCCGGTACGGTACCCCTCCAGGTCCAGGGTGACAAAGCGATAACCCAGGGCCCGCAGGGCCTCCACCACGCGGGCGCGGGCCTCCGGCTGCACCAGGCGGGGCAACTCCTCGGGGTCCACCTCGATACGGGCAATGGGGTCGTGGTGGCGTACCCGCACCTGGCGGAAGCCCAGGGAGCGGAGGACCGCCTCCGCCTTTCCGATGCGCTCCAGGGCCTGCACCGTCACCGGCGTCCCATAGGGGATCCGCGACGCCAGACACGCCATGGCGGGTTTGTCCCACGTGGGGAGCCCCCGGGCCCGGGAGAGGAGGCGGATCTCGGCCTTGGTCAGCCCCACCTCCATGAGGGGCGCCCGGACGCCGTGCTCCCGGGCGGCCTGCAGCCCGGGCCGGAAGTCCCGCAGGTCGTTGGCGTTGGTGCCGTTGACGATCCAGCGCAGCCCCTCCTCCTGGGCTATCGGGCGCAGGACAGAGTAGAGCTCCGTCTTGCAGAAGTAACAGCGCAGGGGGCTGTTGGCGACGTAGCGGGGGTCCTCCACCTCGTGGGTCTCCACCAGACGGTGCCGAAAGCCGAACTGCCGGGCGAGGCGCTGGGCCTCCGCCACCTCCGCCGGCGGAACGGAGGGGGACACCGCCGTGACGGCCAGGGCACGGGGGCCCAGGGTGTCGTGGGCCACCACCGCCAGGTAGGTGCTATCCACCCCTCCCGAGTAGGCCACCAGCACCGACCCCATCTCCCGCAGGCAGGCCTTCAGGCGTCCTTCTTTGATGGCCGCCTCACCCGTCACGTCCTGCGCCATCATCACCCGTCTCCAGAGTCGGCCCCTACCCCGGCCAGTCTATCACACCTTTGGGGGGATCACCAGGACGGGCAGGAGGGAGCGGCGGACCACACCCTCGGTGACGCTGCCCAGCCAGCGGGCCAACCCCGAGCGGCCGCGGGTGGCCATCACGATGAGGGAGGGCCCTCTCTGGCCCGCCCAGTCGATGATGGCCTCCACCGCCGACCCGCCCATCACATCCCACTCCACCTGTAGCCCCGCCTCCGTCAGCCTCCTCCCCACCCCCGCCAGGTAGCCGCTGGCCAGCACGTCCAGCTGGCGCTGGTACTCGGCGCCGGCATCCCAGAGGGTGGCCGAGCCACTCCCCAGGGCCACGGTTACGGAAGGGGGCAGCACCGGCACCAGGCTCACGGGGAGGTGGAGGCGGGAGGCTATCTCCCCGGCGGGCCTCAGGGCTGTCTCGGCCAGGTCAGAGCCGTCCAGGGGCACCACCACCTGGGTGAAGCGGGAGGGGGCGCCCCATAACCGCCGCCTCCTGACGGGCCGTACCGTCAGCACCGGCGCCGGGCTCTCGGGCAGCACCCGGGACACCGTGCTCCCCAGCACCGGCCCCAGCGGGAGGCCCCGACCCCGGGTGGCCATGGCCAGCAGGGAGTAGCCCCCCTCCCGGGCGTGGGAGAGGATGACCTGGTGGGGGCGTCCGAAGGCCACCTCGGCCGAGGCCCTAAGCCCCTCGCCCCTGAGGGCCGAAGCCACCCCCTCCAGGTAATCCCGGGCCAGACCGCCCACCTCCTCCAGCCGACGGCGGGCGGCAGCGGCCACCTCGCCGCCGTCCACCTGCACCACCTCCTCCACCACGTGCAGCAGGGTGAGGGAACTCCCGAAGGCCTTGGCTATAGGGACAAGGGGCTTGAGGATCGCCTCGGAACAGGGGGAGCCGTCCAGGGCCACCAGCACCCTCTCGAACATCTCCTTTCCCCCTCGTCTTTTGCATCTATCATAATAGCCCCCCGGGTTGACGCCCCCTTGTCCCCCCCCTATCATAGGAACCAGACTGTCCGTACAGTAGGGGGGTATTCTATGGCCCAGTTGGGACGGCGGTACGAATGTCCGGTGTGTAGCACTATCGTCCTCTGCACCAAAGCCGGCGAGGGGACGGTGACCTGCTGCGGCCAGGAGATGGCCGTCCAGCAACCGCGCCGGCTCCCCTCTTCCGACTAGGGCCTCTTAGGGATCACCAGGGGTTTCAGACGGCTCACCAGGAGCACAAGGACAAAGAGGAGGACCGGCCCCACGGTGGGGAGCCACCCCTGTCTTAGGAGGAGGCTGAGGGCCACAAAGAGGACGACCCCTATACCGGCGGTGTACCCCGTGTTCCGCAGGAGGGGCAAGACAAGGCCCCCCCCTATCCACGCCATCCCGGTGATGAGGGGCGATATGCCGAGGCTGGCCCCAACGGCGGTGGCCAGGCCTGCCCCCCCCCGAAGGCGGAGGAAGGGCGAAAAGGCGTGCCCGAGAACGGCCGCAGCCCCCAGGGCGGTCAGCCACCCTTCCCCCAACCCCACGAGGCGCCCAACCCCCACCGCCGCGAACCCTTTAAAGATGTCCAGGAGGAGCACCAGCACCCCTAAGGGCCGGCTCACCACGCGGAACACATTGGCCGCCCCCGGGTTCCCCGTGCCGACGGTGAAGATATCCACCCCCCGGGCCCGGGCCGCCCAGTAGGCGAAGGGCAGCGACCCCAGAAGGTAAGCCGCCAGCAGCGCCGCCACCCCTTCCATAGACCCCCCTGGATACTATAGTAAGGGGTGACTTCCTCCGCGACGGCCACGATCCTGGTGGTGGAAGACGAGGCTACCCTGCGGGAGAGCCTCCGCTATACCCTTACCCGCCAGGGGTACCACGTCCTCACCGCGGCCGACGGCCTCTCCGCCCTGGAGAGCGCCCGCGCCCACCGCCCGGACCTGGTCATCCTGGACCTCATCCTCCCCGGCATGGACGGGCTGGAGGTATGCCGCCTCCTGCGCCGGGAGTCATCGGTGCCCATCCTGATCCTGACGGCGCGGGACGAGGAGGTGGACCGGGTGATAGGGTTGGAGATGGGGGCCGATGACTACGTCACCAAGCCCTTCAGCATGCGGGAGCTGGTGGCCCGGGTGAAGGCCCTCCTGCGCCGGGCCGCCATGGCCCCCAAGGAGCCCCCCCGCTTCCTCCGGAGCGGCGACCTCCTCCTGGACCTGGAGGGGCGCAAGGCTATGAAGGGGGACCAGCCCCTCCCCCTGAAGCCCAAGGAGTTCGACCTGCTGGCCTACCTGATGGCCCACAAGGGCAAGGCCTTCTCCCGGGAGCACCTGCTGCAGGAGGTGTGGGGGTACACGTACACCGGCGAGGGCCGCACCGTGGACGTGCATATCCGCTGGCTGCGGGAGAAGATCGAGAAAGACCCCGCCAACCCCGCGCGCATTGTCACGGTGCGGGGGGTAGGCTACCGCTTCGAAGGGTAAGTCCCGGGAACGGTCCGGCCGGGGCGGGAGTAATCCTTTTGTGAGAACCCCCTGGAGAGGGCCCTATGACCGAGGAAGAGGCGGTCCGCCGCTGTCAGACAGGGGACCGGGAGGCCTTCCGCTGGCTGGTGGAGCGCTACCAGGACCTCCTGTACGGCACCGCTTTCCTGATGACCAGGGACGAGGCCCTGGCGGAGGACATGGTCCAGGAGGCCTTCCTGGCGGCGTGGCGGGGCATCCGGGGGATGGACCCCCGTCGCCCGGTGCGGCCCTGGCTGGTGCGCATCCTGGTGAACCGGGTCCTCTCCCGGCAGCGCCGTCGCTCCCTCCCTAGCGTGCCCCTGGACGAGGCCACCCCCCTTGCCGGCGGGGTCGGCGCCGAAGAGGCGGCCATCACTCAGGCGCTGCGCCACTCCGTGCGCCGGGCCTTGCTCTCCCTCCCCTCCGCGGACCAACACCTCCTCCTCCTGCACTACTACACGGGCCTCACCCTCCCGGAGGTCGCCCGGGTCCTGGGGTGGCGAGAGGGCACCGTGAAGTCGCGCCTCCACAGGGCCCTGGGGCGTCTGCGGGCGGCCCTTGGGGAAGGGCAGGGGGGAAAGGAGGTGTGAGAGACTATGGCCCACCAGCAGCCCTCCCTTGAGGATGTCGAGCGTCACCTGAGGGATTTCTTCCGCACGGAGGTGGGGGCGCGCCGCGCCCCCGCGGACCTGTGGACCCGCCTCGCCCCCCGTCTGGAGGCCCCGCCGGCAGGGGGATGGGCCCTGGGACCCCAGAGGTGGCTGGCCCCCGCCTTTGCCCTCTCCCTGCTCCTCCTCATGGGCGTCTCCCTGGCGTGGGTCCTGACGGCCTCCCCGTGGCGGGGGGAAGAGGCGGCTGCCCCCACTGCTCCCCCGGTCAGGGAAGGGATGCGCATCCAGGCGGGGCCGTCTGTTGCCCTTCCTTCCCCCCAGGCCATGGAGGGAGAGAGGGCCCCTGCCCCGCAGGCCCCCCCTGCGCCCCCGGGGGCCCTGGAGACCCTCCAGCGCCAGGTGATCGTCACCGCGGCGATGACCCTGGAGGTGTCCTCTGTGGAGGAGGCGGTGGCCAGGGCCCGGGCCATTGCCGAGGGGTTGGGGGGGTATGTCCAGCACCTCTCCCTCTCGGGGGGCCGGGAGCGCACCACGGCCACCGTGACCCTCCGGGTCCCCCAGGACCAGGTCCTCATCGCCCTGGAGCGCCTCCGCCCTCTGGGGAAGGTGCTGGACCAGAGCATGGGGAGCCAGGATGTCACCGAGCAGGTCATCGACCTGGAGGCGCGCCTGCGCTCCCTCCGGCAGCAGGAGGAGAGCCTGTTGAGACTGTTGGGGCGCGCCCAGAGCGTCGGGGATATCCTGGCCATCGAACGGGAGCTCTCCCGGGTGCGGGGCGAGATAGAGCGGCTGCAGGGGCAGCGGGAGGCGCTCCGGCGCCGGGTGGAGATGGCCACCATCACCCTGACCCTGCTGCCTTTGCCCACCGGCTCCCCCCCTTCCGCCTCCCTGGAGGTGGCCACGGGGGAGGTGGGACGCCGGGTGGAGCAGGTGGAGGCCATGGTGGCAGCCCGCCGGGGGGTGGTGGAGGGCGTTATCTACCGCGTAGAGGATGGGCGGGAGCGGGCCGAGGTCTCCCTGCGGGTCTTTCGCAAGGACCTCCCCGATGTGCTCAACGCCCTCGAGGGGTTGGGGAAGGTGCGGCGGAAGGAGGTGCAGAAGGGGGCCTCTTCCGGAGAGGCCGTCGCCCCGGCCGAGCCTGACGCCCCTATTGCCCTGACCCTGGTGGAGCCGCCGGGGTGGTGGACACGGGGCAGGGTCCTGGCCATCGCCCTGCCGGGAGGGGGTGTCCTGCTCTTGGCGCTGACCCTTGCGCTCCTCCGCCTCCGGCGCCCCCTCTAAGGGGCGGGACACGTCTTCCCCCGACGGCCTCTGGCATACTAGTCCATAAGGGCTCCCGCAACCCCCCAGAGGAGGTGACCGGTCCCGATGGCCGTCGCCCGCCCCGCCCTGCGGCGGGGGACCTTACGAGGGGGGGAGGCGGCCCTGGGCCTGGGGCTGGCCCTCCTCCTCACCGCAGGCGTCGTGGGCGCCACCCTTGTGGGGAGGGCCGCCGGCGTCCTTTCCCCACCCTTCATCCTCGCCCTCCTCCTCTTGCAGGAGGCCGGCCTCCTGGCCATTGCCGTGGGGATAGCGTGGCGCAAGGGGGTGCCGTGGGGGAGGATGGGGTTCCGCCTCCCCAGGGGAGGGTTGGGGTGGGCGGCGCTGGCGCCCCTCCTCATCCTCGGCTTCACCGCCCTCTACGCCTTCGCCGTCCAGGGGCTGGGGTATCCCTCCCTCCGCCCTCCCCCCATACCCCCTGCCATCCGGGAGGGGGAAGGCGTGTACACCCTTCTGATGGGGGGGACCGTCGCCCTCCTGGCCCCCCTGGCCGAAGAGGTCTTCTTCCGGGGCTTCCTCCTCACCGCTTTGGCCCACTCCTGGCCCCGGATAGGCGCCCTGGTGTTCACCTCCGCTGTCTTCGCCCTTTTCCACGGGTCCGTTGCCCTCTTCATCCCCGTGTTCTTTGCCGGCATGGTGCTTGGGGCGCTGTACCTGCGGAGTGGTTCCCTGCTGGTCCCCCTTATCGCCCATGCCCTGCAGAACACCCTGGTGTACGCTGTCAGCCGGTGGGGGGGAGGATGGGGGGTGAGCGTCTGACCGGCGCCCTCCGCGCGGCGGTGAGGGGGCGGGGGATAGGTCTCATCGCCTATGTGATGGCGGGCCACCCCCGCCCTGAGGCCACCCCCGTCCTCCTCCGGGCCCTGGAGGGGGCGGGGGTAGACCTTGTGGAGGTGGGCTTCCCCTTCAGCGACCCGGTAGCCGAAGGGCCGGTCATCCAGCGGGCCACTTTCCACGCCCTCCGGCAGGGCATCACCCTTGCCTGGTGTCTGGACATGGTGGCGGCGGCACGCCGGGAGGGCCTGACCCTTCCCCTGGCCCTGATGGGCTACTACAACCCCATCCTGGCCTACGAACCGGAGCGGTGCGCCAGGGACGCCGCCCGGGCGGGGGTGGACGGCTTTATCGTCGCCGACCTGCCGCCGGAGGAGGCGGGGCCTTGGCAGAGGGCATGCCAAGAACAGGGCCTGGCCCTGGTCCCCCTGGTGGCCCCCACCAGCACCGACGAGCGCATCGCCATGGCGTGCCGGCGCGCCTCCGGCTTTATCTACTGCGTCAGCGTCACGGGGACGACAGGGGTGCGGGAGCGCCTCTCCCCCGAGGTGCCCTCCCTGGTCCACCGGATCCGCCCCCACACCGACCTCCCCATCGCCGTCGGCTTCGGCATCTCCCGCCCCGAGCACCTCCGGGCCCTGCAAGGGGTGGCCGACGCGGCGGTGGTGGGGAGCGCCCTGGTGCAGGCCCTGGACACGGCCCCCCCGGGCGCGGAGGCGCAGACGTGTCGAGACCTGGTAACATGGCTTCTTGCAGGATTACACCCGTCCGGCAGGGGGGGAGAGTGGGGCCGGTAGTCTGCCGCGGGATCCGGGGCGCCACCACCGCCGCTGCCAACACCCGGGAGGCCATCCTGGAAGCCACCAAGGAGCTCCTGCAGGCTATGGTGGCGGCCAACGCCGTGACCCCCCAGGACATCGCCGCCGCCCTCTTCACCACCACCACGGACCTGAACGCCGAGTTCCCGGCGGTGGCGGCCCGACAGCTGGGATGGGAGGCCGTTCCCCTCCTGTGCAGCCACGAAATGCAGGTGCCCGACGGCCTCCCCCGCTGCATCCGGGTGCTCCTCCTGGTGAACACGGCCAAGGGCCAGGAAGACATACGCCACGTCTACCTGCGCGGGGCTGTTATCCTAAGGCAAAGGGGGTTGGACACCACCCCCGGCAGAAGCGGCCCGTGCCCGCCCCTTGCCTAGGGACGCCCGGAGGGGGCGAGGGGTGCGCGCGCCGGTGAGAGACAGGCAGCAGGAGGGGACTATGGATAGCGGAAAATTCAGGAGGTGACGGCAATGATCGTGGTTATGCGCCGTGACGCCACGGAGGAGGAGATCCAGAGGGTCATCGCCTTCATTGAGAGCAAGCGTGATCTCCGGGCCCACGTCTCCCGGGGGGTGGAGCGCACCGTCATCGGGGTCATCGGACACGTCTACCCGGAGCTGCAAGGGGAGTTGGAGACCCTCCCCGGGGTGGAAGAGGTGCTGCGGGTGACCAAGCCCTACAAGCTGGCCAGTCGGGAGTTCCACCCCGACGATACCCTGGTACGGGTGGGGGATGTGGTCATCGGCGGGGATGAGGTGGTGGTCATGGCGGGCCCCTGCTCGGTGGAGAGCGAGGAACAGCTGCTGGAGACGGCCCGGGCGGTGAAGGGGGCGGGGGCGCGGGTCCTGCGGGGCGGCGCCTTCAAGCCCCGGACCTCCCCCTACTCCTTCCAGGGCCTGGGCGTCCAGGGCCTGCGCCTGCTGGCCAAGGCCAGAGAGGAGACGGGCCTCCCGGTCATCACCGAGGTGATGACGGCTGAGGACGTGGACCTGGTGGCCACCTATGCCGACATCCTCCAGATCGGCGCCCGCAACGTGCAGAACTTCAAGCTCCTCCACGCGGTGGGAAAGGTGAACAAGCCCGTCCTCCTGAAACGGGGCTTCGCCACCACCTACGAGGAGTGGCTCCTGGCGGCCGAGTACATCCTCGCCGGCGGCAACAAGCAGGTGATCCTGTGCGAGCGGGGGATCCGCACCTTCGAGACCTATACCCGCAATACCCTGGACCTGGCCGCCGTGCCCGTCATCAAACGCCTCAGCCACCTGCCCATCATTGTGGACCCCAGCCACGGCACGGGGAAGTGGCACCTGGTCACCCCCATGGCCCTGGCGGCGGTGGCGGCGGGATCCCACGGGCTCCTGGTGGAGGTCCACCCCAACCCCGAACAGGCCCTCAGCGACGGCCCCCAGTCCCTTACCCCCGACAACTTCCGCCAGCTGATGGACGGGGTGCGGAGGATAGCTCAGGCCATCGGCAAGAAGGTGGCCCCCCCCACCCAGGTGGTGGCCGCGTAGCCTTTACCCTCCCGCCGCGGGTATCCCCAGCACGCCGGGCAGGAGGGTCCCCAGCCCGTACCCGGCCAGACCCCCCAGGGTGCTCAAGAGGAGCACCTGCAGGCCTGAAAGGATAGGGTTCCGGCGCGTCCAGCGGCTCTTGGCGGCGCCGATGGCGAAGAGGACAAGGCCCGCCCCCGCTAAGGAGGCGGCCAGGGCGGGCAGACCCTGGAGGAGGACGTAGGGGGCCAAGGGGACCAGGGCTGCCAGGATGTAGGAGAGGCCCATCGCCAGGGCGTCCTTCAGAGGGCTGGCGTGAGCGACCTCTGGGGTGATCCCCAGCTCCCCCTCCAGGAGGGTGCGCAGCCAGAGGCGCTTGTCTTGCGCCGTCTGCTGGGCCAGGGATACCGCCGCCTCCTCCCCCATCCCCTGGGCACGGTATATCTCCACCAGCTCCGCCATCTCTTCCGCGGGAGAACGCTCCATCTCCTCCTTCTCCCTGGCGATTTCCGCCTGGATCACCTCCTTCTCCGCCTGGGACCCCAGGTAGCTGCCCACGGCCATGGAGAACATCCCCGCAAGGGCCGAGGCCAGGCCGGCGATGACCACGATGTGCCGCTCGGTGAGGGCCCCGAAGACACCCGCCAGCAAGGTCACCGTGCTGAGGAGGCCGTCCTGGGCGCCGAAGACCACCTCGCGGATGCGGGTCAAGGTGGCGAGGCGGGCCCTCTCCCCCCCGACCTCCTGCCGCGCCCTCTCCGCCACCCGGGCGGGCACCGGCCAGGCCCTCGGGTGCCCCACCGGTGAGGGGGGAGGGGGGAGGTCCGGGACCTGCAGGCCCAACCGCTGGGCAGCCTCCCGGAAGATGCGCAGGTGGTGCTGTTCCCGCTCCCACGCCATAGTGAAGGTGGCGACGGCGTCGGGACGCCCCTCCTCCATAGCCTCCTGGATCATGCGGGGGTACATAGAGGCGATCTCATACGCCTCGTCCAGCAGGACGCGGCGCAGGTTCTCTTCGGTGGTGCCGATGGCCCCCAGGGTGCGGAGGTGGCTGATGGCGTGGGCCGTCTCCGCCCCCGCCGCCTCCAGGAACACCTGGGCCACCTCCGGCTTCCCCTCCTCCAGGGCCTTGACGGCGTACGCCGTGTAGAGACGGTTGGCCTTGGCCTCCCCGAGAAAGGCACGCCACAGGTTGAGCTCCGTCCGCGGGACCGTCTTGGCCATGGCTCTCCCCCCTTACCGCCGGCCCAGCGTCACCACTAGGGCCACGATCCCCCCCACGAGCCCTGTCAGCAGCACCACAAGGCTCGCCAGGGCAAGGGCCTGCCCTTCGGGCACCCCGATGGGCGCTATCACCTTACTCCTCCTTCCTCCCCCGGCCCCGCACGGCAGGATGGCAGGGCGGAGCCGGCGACGTCATGACACCCCGGTGAGGCTCCTGTCCAGGACCACGGCGAGGAACAGGAGCGCCAGGTAAAGGCTGGAGTAGCGGTACAGCAGGGCAGCCCGTTTCCCGTGGGGGGAACGGTAGAGGTGGAGGGCCAGGGCCACCATCAGCGCCCCCAGCAGAAGGGCTGCCCCCAGGTACACCACCCCGAAGAGGCGCAGGGCCACCGGGAGGAGGGTCACCCCCAGGAGGATCAGGGAATACAGGAGGACCTGAAGGGCAGCGGCCCTCTCCCCGGCCACAACGGGGAGCATGGGGACCCCCGCCGCCCGGTAGTCCTCCTTGGCCAGGATAGCCAGGGGCCAGAAATGGGGGGGCGTCCAGAAGAAGACGATAAGGAAGAGGAAGAGGGCGGCGGGCTCCACGCGCCCCGTCACCGCCGTCCACCCGATCAGGGGAGGAAAGGCCCCGGCCGCCCCCCCCAGCACGATGTTCTGGGGTGTACGGAGCTTGAGGAGAAGGGTGTAGACCACCACATAGTAGGCAAAGGCCAGGCCCGCCAGGACGGCGCTCACCGGGTTCACCCACAGGGCGAAGACGGCCAGGGAGATGGCCCCTAACCCTATCCCAAACCCCAGGGCCTCATAGGGTTCCACCACCCCCGCCGGGAGGGGACGGCCCCGCGTCCTGGCCATGCGGGCGTCGATCCGCCGGTCCAGGAACGAGTTGAGGGCGTTGGCGCCCCCGGCACAGAGGGCCCCCGCCATAAGGGTGATGACCACCTTTTCCCAGGGGACCTTCCCCCCTCCCGCCGCCAGCATCCCCGCCAGGGTGGTGATCAGCAGGAGGACAAGGATCCGGGGCTTGGTGAGGAGGAACAGGCCCCGAAGGGCGGCCCCCGGGGAGGGCTTCCCCCACCCCTTCCATCCCACCCCCACCAGGAAAAGGGCCCACGTGAACACCAGCGCCGCCCCCAGCACGTGGGCCGCCCGCGCCCATAGGGGCAGGTACAGGAGCTTGTTGGCCACCCCGAAGCCCATCTGCAGGGCAGCCAGGAGGGCAAGGACCAGGAACAGGGGCCACAGGGGGGATCTCATCCCCTGCACCGTGACCCACCCCACCATCACCCCCACCAGCACCGCCGCCGTCCAGTGGAGGCGGCTGACCTCCCGGAGGAGGGCCATCTCCGACGTCGCCGGAGGATTGGTACACAGGGGGAAGGGGAGACAGGCCAGGGCCGCCCCCGAACGGGTCACGTAGGCCCCGGTGAGGATGAGGAGGAAGGTCGCCCCACCCAGCAGGGGCAGGGCCAGGGCGTACCTCCCCTCCCGGGCGAGGGTGTCTCCTATCCTCCTCGCCCAGGGGGCGCTCCGGGCGGCGGCCACCGCCAGGGACCCCAGGAGGGCCATCGCCACTGCCGTGTGGGCTAAGGCCACACCCCCGTGGAGTTCGGTGAGCACCGCCCACGCCCCCAGGAGCGACTGCACGACGAGGAGCACACCGGGGAGCAACGCCATCAGGAGGTGAGGGCGGGAGGGGGCCCACCCGAAGGCGGCCACGGTCATGGCGGCCACGAAAAGGGTGGCGAAGGTGACGGACAGGCGGTGCAGGTATTCCAGCCACGCATGGATGTCCGGAGGGGGGATGAGGCGCCCGTGGCAGAGGGGCCAGTCGGGACACCCTAGCCCCGACCCCGTGACCCGGACAATGGCCCCCATCAGGGTGGCCAGGAGGAAACCCGCCAGGGCGGCCTGCACCAGGTATGGGTAACCCCGTCGCCCCCATACCCGGAGGGACCCCCATCCCGGCCTCTGACGCGTAGCACCCTCCATCGTCTGTCGGACACCACCCCTTTACAGGGAGAGGAGGGCGTAGAGGAGGACGCCGATGACTAGGAGGCCAGGCGCCCCCGCCAGCGCCACCTCCACCAAGGGGGCCGGGAGACCCTGGCCCCGGGCCCCGCAGGCAACCCCCACGGTGTGGGCGAGAAGGAGCCCATAGCCCCCGCCCATCAGGGCCAGCCCCCCCGCCAGGAGCGCTGTGCGGACACCGGCGGGCAGGGGGTCAAAGCCGGGGGGCCAGAGGGGCCCGCGGGCGGCCAACACCCCAACCAGCGCGCCCACAGCCCCCGTCAGGAGGGCCAGCCCCCCTAGGAGCCCTGGGGAACGGTAGGTCACCTGCCCCTCTTCTCTTTCACTCTACCAGAAAAGAGGGGGGCCGGGTATATACTGGCCCTGGGGTGATGCGGCGGGTCGGCGTCAGGCCTCTCCTTCCCCTTCTGGTCCTGCTGGCGGCGGGCCTTATAGGGGCGTGCCTTCCGTCCCCAAGGGCTCCCACCCCTTCTCCCCCTGCCCCTTCCCCTACTCCTACCCCTACCCCAACCCCTACACCCCTGACCATCCCCGTCCCCCCGGACCGGGACCTCTACGACCTGACCCGCCGCTACCGCACCGGGGGGCAGGAGGTGCCCCGGAGGGTCGAGGCGCCCCCTTCCCCTCCGGTCGTAGGACACCGGGAGGAGGTCTGGGCGGTGGACCTGCAGGCCCGGGAACCCTACCGGATCCCCGCCGTCCTCCAGGCCATCAGCCCCCGCGCCTACTGGCTCATCGCCGAGGGCTTTACCCCACCCCCTGACGCGCTCCGGCGGGCCGTCGACACCTTTGAGGGACACATTGCCCCCCGGGTACAGGAGGTGGTGGGGGGCACGTGGCCCCCGGGGATCAACGGGGACCCCCGCCTGACCATCCTCTATGGCCCCCTGCGGGGGGCGGCGGGCTACTACAGCGCCGCCGACGAATACCCCTCCGTGGTCCACCCCTACTCCAACCAGCGGCGGATGCTCTACCTCAACAGCCGGGTCCTGTCCATGGGGACGGAGGCCTTCGCGATGGTGTTGGCCCACGAGCTCCAGCACGCCTTCCACTACACCGCCGACCCCACAGAGGAGACATGGGTGAACGAGGGCCTGGCGGAGTTGGCTACAGAGCTGGCCGGCTACCCCTCCTCCATAGCCCGGGAGTTCGCCCGACGCCCCTCCACATCCCTCACCGAATGGCCGGAGGAGCCCTCCGCTGCCATCCCCAACTATGGGGCGGCCCTCCTCTTCTTCCGCTACCTCTTCCAGCACTACGGGGGGAAGGGGGCCATACCCCTCCTGGTCCACGAGCCCGCCGACGGCATCGCCGGGGTCGAGGCCTTCCTCGCCCGGATCGGGGCGGGGAAGACCTTCCTTCAGGTCTTTAAGGACTGGGCGGTGGCCAACGGCCTGGGGAGGGAAGGGGATGCCCCTCCTTTCTACAGGGAAGGAGCGCCCCGTCTTTCCCTCCCCTCGGCTATCGGCCCCGGCCAGCGGGAGCAGGGGACCCTCTCCCCCTTTGCGGCCGCCTATGTCCCCATCGCCGCCACCCCCGGCGCCCCCCTCCGCCTCTCCTTCCGCGGCGACCCCACTACCTCCTTGGCCCCTTCCCCCTTCCCCAGCGGGGAGGGGTGCTGGTTCAGCAACCGGGGCGATGCCATCGCCTCCCGCCTCACCCGGGCCATAGACCTCACCGGGGTATCCCAGGCCACCCTGCGCTTCCGCCTCTGGTATGACATCGAGGAGGGGTGGGACTACCTCTACGCCTCCGTCTCCACCGACGGGGGCCGCTCCTGGGAGACCCTGAGGGGAAGGTATACCACCGCCCGCAACCCCCTGGGCACCGCCTTCGGGCACGGGTGGACGGGCGCCAGCCACGGGTGGGTGGAGGAGGAGATAGACCTTACCCCCTACGCCGGACGCCGGGTCCTCTTGCGCTTCGAGTACGTCACCGACGAGGCCATCAACCTGGGGGGTGCCTGTGTGGACGACCTCGCCATCCCCGAGGTGGGGTGGAGGGACAACGCCCTGGGGAACAGGGGGTGGGAGGCGGAGGGGTGGGTCCGCATCCCCCCACGGGTCCCCGTCCAGTGGGGGGTGCGCCTGGTGATGGAGCGGCGGGAGGGGAGGCCCCTGGTGGAGGACCTGCCCGTGGACGCGCAGGGGCGCGGGGAGTGGGTCCTCCAGACCCCACCGGACTTGACCCGGGCCCTCCTGGTGGTGCTCAACACCACCCCCCTGGTCCGCCGCCCCGCCGCCTGGCAGGTGGAGGTAGGGGGGCAGACCTCCCCCCAGGAGAAGGGCGGGACCCGGGTCACAGGTGGACCAGGAGCCAGGAGATAAGGGCCACAAAGGCGGCCACCACCACCAGGGCCATGACCCCCACGGGGGAGCGGTAGCGGTCGGGGTCGTAAGGCCCCGTGGGGCCCCGCCCCCCCGCCAACAGGAACCCCACCGGGTCAGCCGCCGCCCGCCCCAGGAGGCGGACAAGGCGGAGGGTCAGCCCCTCCACCTGCCCGAAGAGCCGGTTGGGCGCCAGGACCACCCACCCGGCCAGCACCCGCCCGGGGTGCCGGTAGAACCAGTCAGTGTCCAGGGTCACCGCAGGCTCGCTCTTCACCTTGGGCAGGAGGAAAAGGAAGCCGAGGCCCGTGAAGAGGAGAAGGAGCAGGGTATCGGTCACCTTGGCCGCCGTGTAGGGCTGGAAGGCGATGGGGTGGGGGAGGAGGGCGTACAGGAGGGGGGGATATACCCCGAGGACGATGTTGAGCAGGGCCGTCAGGGCCATGGCGGCGGTCATGTTCCAGGGGATAGGGCGCAGGGGCCCCGCCGAGCCCCTGGGGCCAAACCAGGTGAGGAAGGGCAGCTTCAGGGTCAGGGAGAGGAAGGTCCCCACGGCCGCCAGGTTCAGCAGGAGGACGACCAGCCCCTGGTGGGCCTTCTCGGCCGCGTGGAGGAGGAGGGTTTTCGAGACGAAGCCGCTGAAGGGGGGGACACCGGAAATGGCCAAGGCCCCCACCAGATAGAGGAGAAGGGGGGTCCGCAGGGCCCGCCACAGGCCCCCCAACCGGCTCATACTGCTCCACCCCGTGGCGTGGAGGACCGCCCCTGTGGCCATGAACAGGAGCCCCTTGTAGAGGATGTGGGTGAAGGCGTGGCCGGTACCCCCATTGACCCCCCATTCCCCCCCCAACCCTACCCCCGCCACCATATACCCCACCTGGCTGACGATATGGAAGGACAGGACCCGGCGGATATCGTCCTCCACCATCACGTACACCACCCCATAGATGGCCATCGCCGCCCCCGCCCAGAGGAGAACCTCCCACCCGGGGAACCCCCGGGCCAGGGTGTAGACCGCCGCTTTGGTGGTGAAGGCGCTGAGGAAGACGCTCCCCGTCACCGTCCCCTCGGGGTAGGCGTCGGGGAGCCAGGCGTGGAGGGGGGGGATGGCGGCGTTAATGGCGAAGGCGAGGAGGACAAGGACGGCCCCCACCCCGCCGGAGAAGGGCTCAAAGGCGAGGGAGCCCCTCTCCCCGTAGTGGAGGAGGACCCCCCCCAGGAGCAGGGCCCCCCCCGTTAAGTGGACGAAGAGGTAGCGGGTCCCCGCCTCCCGGGCCCGCCTTGTCCCCCGGGCCCAGATCAGCCACACCGAGGAGAGGGCCATCCCCTCCCAGAAGACCAGGAGGGTGAACAGGTCCCCCGCAAAGACCACCCCCAGGGCGCTGCCGGCATAGAGGAGGGCCGCCACCTGCTGGCCGGTGTCCCTCAGGTGCAGGGCATAGACCCCCGCCAGGAAGGCGAACAGGGTAAAGACCCACCCAAAGCCCAGGGCCAGACGGTCCACCCGCAGGGGCACCAGGTCGACCCCCAGGAACGGGAGGGAGAAGACCGTCCCCGGCTGGAGGGCCGCCAGGAGGGCCAGGGCCGCCAGAGGGGGGAGGAGAGAAGCCCAGGGGCGCAGCCCCCTGGGGAGGAGGGGGAGCGCCAGGGCGCCCACCAGAAAGGGGAGAGCAGGGGACATGGCGCTAGAACTCCATCAAATCCAATCTACCCGCCCCAGGGGCACCCCCGCAGGAGCGGGCTGCTGCGCAGGGCGAAGGGCCATGCCGCCAACACCAGCGCCCCGCCTGTGGGCATTCTATTCCGACGTCACCCCGTCGAAACCTATGCCCCTAGGGGAAGGGGTCAGCACACCCCTCACCCCCCGCCGCGCCCGGCGCCGATGGCCCCGGGCCAGGAGCCGTAAAGAAGGCGCCCCGTCCTCACCGTCTCTTCCAGGAAACGGTTCCCCTGCCCCCACATGGCCTCCACCTCCTCGGGCCTGTAGCCCACCGGCTCCAGGGGAAGCCCCAGGTCGGCCCCCAGCTCCAGCAGCCGGCCGATGCGCTCCAGGAAAGGCTCCCGGAAGTCGGCCACTACCAAAAGGTCCAGGTCGGAGCCCTCGTGCACGTCGCCTTTGGCGAAGGACCCGAAGAGGACCACCGCCTGGGGCTGTAGTCTCTCCGCCAGCCGCTCCACGTAGACCCCTAGCCGGCGAAGGAGCTCCTGACGGCCTCCAAGATGGACACGGCGTAGGACACGCACCGCTCCGCCTCCTGGTCGCTATAGTAGCGGTACGGGGCGCCCGCCGGGTAAACGTTGGGGTAGCGGGCGCCTATGTAGTGGCGGTCCAGCTCCCGACCAAGGGGCTCCAGGCCTGCCAGAGCGGGCGCAAGCGCCGACGCCTCCCTCAGCAGGTCCACCACCGAATAGATGAGGATGGCCCGGTAGCCATACAGGTACAGGAGCCCCTTAAGGGCCTTCTCGGCCGCCTGCTGGGCAAAGAAGGCGGCGGCATAGAAGTCACCGGCGGCGCGGCAATGGGGGGCGGTCCTCAGGTCCGCCTCGGCCTGGTCCAGCCACCTGAGCCCCTCCTCGCGGTTGCCCACCCCAACGATTTAGGAGTTACGCAGTTGGCTGGAGGACATAGTGGGGATGAGCCAAGTAACGGCGGATGGCCTCCCGGAGGATGGCCGCCTTGGCCTCATACCCACTCACCCCTGTCCGCAACCGATACGCCTCCAGCCGCAAAAAGGCCCGCAAGGCCAGAAGCAAATTTGCGCCCTTGCGCCCGCTCTACTCCACAGCATTGCTTCAGCCCTCGATGATAGACTTCAATCCCCCATCCCTTTTTCTCCAACTCCTGTCGTTTCTCCTCCGTCATCTTCCAGTCATGGGTCGCCCCGTATTCCGCGTCCCCATTTTGGGAAACCGTCCGAAATACCCGGACGAGCCCAAAGCCCTTCCGATGCACCACCCGCCCCTCCGGTGGGATTTCCACCTCAGGAAAAACTAGCCGAAGGAGGCATGAGTTTCAGATTCTTCAAAGACGCATACCAGCTGTCCATCAGCACATACTCCGGCCTAAAACCCCGCTCCCGAGCTTTCCGCAGCATTTCTTGGTCGTCCCGCCCTGGGGCTTGTCATACACCCGAAAGTCCCAGGGAATGAGGGCCTTCCCCTCCGTCCAGAGCAAGGTCAAAAGCGCGATCCCTTGGACCACCCGCGGATGCTTGCCACTCCAATGATAGGTCACCAGATCCATCTTCTGGGCATACGGCTTGTCCAACGTCGTATCATCCAGGACCAAAAGCCCCTTCCCCACGTCCACGAAGGCCTTCGCCTCCTGCCCCAACGCCTCCGTGTCGGGAGCAGGCGGGTGAAGGCATCGTGGGCGGGGGCCCTCTCCTCTTCCGGCGCACAGCGGGCCGCCTCCGTGCAGGTGAAAACCTTCTGGGCCGCGATCAGCAAGTCATCACACTTGGGTGGATTCATTGGCCTGACCTCCTCTGGCCGGAGTGGGGTTCGACCGGCTATCATGATGGCACGGAAAGGAAGACACGGCCAACTGCGTAACTCCTAAATTCATCTGGGCTGGGATGGCCATTGGGGACCCGGAGAGGGCCACATACCAACTGCGTAACTCCTAAGGACTTACGCAGTGGGCAGGGTCGTTTCACGGCAGTCCGGCAATGATGTACCACTGCTCTGTTAAGATATGGATGCAGGATACAGGATGCATGATGCAGGATAGAAATGGCCCGGATTCGGATTACCAGGTACCCGGAACCTGGTACCTGACACCGGTGTCCCATTCCCACATTTCAAATCTTAACAGAGCACTACTTGTTACCCGTCACCCGTCACTCGTTACTCGTCACTCCGTCACTTCATCCCTTCGTCACTCCGTCACTTCTATTCGACCGAACCTGGACGACACGAAGGTCCATAATGGAGTGAAGGCTCCGGTCCAAGGATACGGCCTA